>OIFD01000045.1_pt1 | contig 130214 bp, 139 predicted proteins | sample 1582021 | NCBI WGS metagenome assembly OIFD01 (sample SAMN07501059, study PRJEB24779) | human gut metagenome | isolation source: stool | host: human infant | place: USA: Pittsburgh, PA | reverse complement strand
GTATTTGAAGAAGAAAATATAGATACTTTGACAATGGATGGAGAGCTATTACTAACAATATTAAGTTCAGTAGCTCAGCAAGAAGTAGAAAATACCTCAGCCCATGTAAAAAAAGGACTGAAAAAGAAAATATAAAATCCCCAACAGGGAAAAACAAATTGCCAAAAAGAAGTATTGAAGCTATGTTAGAAAATGGAAAGTATACAGGTATTGTGAAACTCTTAGACTCAGCAAATAACTATTATCTTCTAAAAGACAATCATGAAGCAATTATTACAGAGGAAGTATTTAATAAAGTTCAAGAAGAAAAATCAAGAAGGAGTAATCTTGATGAAAGTAATAATAGAAAGAGTAGAAAATATAGATTTAGATTAAAGGAGGACAATAAAAATGTTTAAATTTACAGCATTAGAATCTCTGCATAATAATATGAAACTAAATGATACTAAAAGAGTGGTTTTTCCATTTAAATATAATGAAAAAGGATTTAGTTGCATATTTATAACTGATATTTTACCTTATAGACTCTATTTATCAACGTTAGGAGACAAACCGATTACATTTGAGTTGGAAATAAACAATAAATATGAAACTTCAAGTTATATTGAAGATTATAAGAAATTAATAGAGTATTTAGAAATAAAATATGATCCAAATCATAAATTTAAACCGAATGACTTTTTTAAATCTTTAAATAATAAAATTCCAGAAAATTGTGAAAACAAACCAAACTATAAAGACGTGATATTGATAGCAGCTAAACATAGAGAAATTGAACAACCAAATAAAATATATTTTTGTGGTTGGAAAAATAATATAGTGAAAAATGTAACCGATGGGAATTTGGAAAAAACTAGAAGCGCTTTTGGAGATGAGTTAGCAGAGCTTTGCAAGAAGAAAAATATCAGTTCACGCTGGACTGCTATTGATAATTACGAAGAAATTAATAAAATAAATAGGATATATACTATGTAAAAATAGACCAATCAAAATAGCTGTTAGAGGAGACAGTTTTAATATAAAATAGATATAAATTTCTGCTTTGTGTTATAAAAGACAGATAGGATATAACCTAACTATCACACGTGGAAGCTCTAGTATTTATGACAAGGTAAAGAGACTAAGAAGATTGTAAAAGCCTTGAAATCAATAAATTTATGAATTTTAGATTCAATAATAAGAGTCTGAAAATTTTAAATTAGTGGTCAGAAATATTTTCTAAATACTTGCTTGTAGCAACACTATAAATATTTTGAAAGGGTCGTATCAACACTTTGGAAGTTTGGTAGGTCGTGTCGATGGTATGGATGGAGGAAAAGGATAAGAGAAATTAGAATCGGTAGGATCATATAATTGTTAAGTGTAACCCTAGAGATTGGGATATTTATGCATAAGTTGAAACAGAAAATGATAATTTTGTATATGGCAATTCTGTTGAAAGGGATAAATTAGCAAATGAAAAAGAAACAGGATTATATGGATTTTATTTTACAAAAAATATTTCAAAACACGACTTTGTGTAAATAATATCTTGAAAATAAATTATTGATAGTTAGTTGATGAAGTTCTAAAAGATCTTTGGGGAAATGGTAATAGAAGAAGACTTAATCTAATTAAAGTTCGCTATCATTATGAAGAAGTTCAAATGCTAGTTAATGAAAAATTAAAAAGAAAAAACATCACTAAGATAGAAATGGATATAATTCAATGGGAGTTCGGAAATTTATTAGTTAGAAAAAGAATACTTGAAGCTTTAGAGTATGATTATGTAGAGGCTCAAAACTAAGTTAATAAGATAATATGAAAGATAGAGTAAGCCTATGGAGTAAAATCTGTGGGTTTATTTTTTATGGTATAATTAATACAAATTAGAATTTATAGGATAAAACATGGAAAAAGAAAAATATAACAAGATAAAAACATACATTTTATTAGTAATAACATTAATATGGCTAGCATTTTCCATGATACTTTTACTTATAAAAAGTAGGACTGGCTATAGAATATTAATTGATTTATGTGGCCTTCAACTAAGGCAAGGAGGTGTACTTTTTATTCTTTTATTGATGGTCGCAGCTTGGCTTATCTTTTTTCTAAAGATATTTTGGAAGAAATACTCTAGTAAATTTGCTAGAGTTTTTGTTGTAATAGGCTGGATTATATTAATCTTAGGATTCTTATTTGGGTCTTTAATTTTTTTAGGCGATTACCTTGTAAATTCCTACTATACTTTTATTTCACCTGATAGAAAACATACTTTAGTAGTTCGCGAGGCTTCATTCTTACTTTAGGGAGATGCTAGTTTATATGAAATGAAAAATATTTTATTTATTGAAGACTTAGGTGCAGGAGCATCCCCTGATGATGGTTTTTCTCCAATTTCAGCGGGTAAATATTGGATAAAGTGGGATGGAAATAGGGTTAATTTTGCGGTGTTTGATGAACATGGGACTAGGACGTGGGATGTAGTTAAAGTTTCCTTAGGTGATAGTGATAGGGATGTTAAACATGAGAGTTTAAATTCAAATGGAAAGCCTATTGTCTATGAGAAAAATGATACTCCTACTCCTCCTACGAATGATACTATTCAGAAATCACTAACTAAACAAGAAATATTAGATGGATTATCTGTTGAAAATGCTATCATAATACCTAAATCTAATTATGGACTTATAGAGGTTGATAGAGCTATGGGTAGAAGTCTATGGTATTTTATAAGAATTGAAGATAATAGGATGATTTTTATTTCCGAGGCTCCAGATACAGATCCTAAAGTTGCAGGGGAAATTGATTCTGAAGGAATAATACATTTAAGATTTACGGATATTAATAACAATCAAACCAAGTATGAATCTATAAACCAGGGAAAGACTTGGAAAAATTAAGAAAATAGATTACACTTTAGATATTTTGGTGGATTGTGTCAATATTATAAATGGCAAAGATTAAAATAAGATAGAATTTAAAAGGTAAAATAAAATGACAGAAAAAGAAAAGAAAGTTTATGAAGTATTACTTACCCCTATCATATGTGATAATAATGTTAAAAAAATTTGTATGCAAGATAATATTATATATAGTCCACAGTTATATAATAGTGGTTTAGATGAAGACATGTCAGATTTTAGTGTGGGTTTCTATAAAATAGTATATAAGGATATTTTAAAGGAAAATAATGGAAAAATTCTAAAAGAAAACGGAAAATATATAAATGAGAATTATATGGGAGACACTATGCATTCATTTAATTCTTTGGCGAATGTGATCTTGGGTGATAGATGTAAAGACTGTAGAAGTCCAAAAGAAATGTGGCCCGAAGAATTAATTGATTATCATTCAAAATACCATTGTTTAGCTAATTTTTGGATTATACCTATGTGTCATGGAAGAAAAAGTGCAAAGCTTAGCTGGTACGATTCCTTAGACTACTATTTGGAAGAAGTAAAAAATTATTATTTAAGAGAAGTGAAGTTAAGGTTTATAGAATCACAAGAATATTTTAAAAATTTTACGTGGGAATCTTTTTTAGATACTCATGGTCTGTCAGAATATAAAATGATTGATAACCCATTAAAAATATATAAAGAAAAAGACAAGAAAGCTTGTCTTGATGAAATAGAAAGAATATATGAGTTTTGGGAAAATAGGGCTAGCCAAATAGTAAAAAAATATAATAATGAACTATATAACTACTTTAATGGCCTAGGATTAATAAATGAAGGTGAGACTAAGAAATAATAATTATTTGACTAAGTTGCTGTAATAAAAATGGTTATGACTATAATAAAACTGTTGCATTTATATTAGTTTTTGCTATTGTTATCACGAATACTAGCATAGTTTTGCTGAAAATGTTGAAGTATATAACTTATATTTAGAAGGTGCAAGAAAAAATGAAGAGGAAAAACTTTTAAAAGATATTTATAATGGTTTAGGAGCTGAGACTAAAGAAATATTTTTAGAAGGAAAGGTTGAAAAAAATCAAATGGTACCAAAGTTGGGCAATTACCGGATGGCACAAAGATTAATGTGAGATCAAATAGTACAGATGGTAGACCAACTTTAGAAATTCAGTATAAAAGACCAATTAAGATTAGGTATAGATGATATGATTATTAAATATGAAATAGATTTAGAAATAAAGCAAGTTTTTTACATTAAAGATTCAGGTTATAAAGATAATGGATTTGTGATTAATTTAGAAGATGCGGGTAATGAAAATAATATTCAACTAAAATAGGACAAAATTCTATCATACTGTGAGACGGATGAGTCATATAGACCAGATTTTTGGATAGAAGATTTTTCTGATTATAATCCAATATATTATACAAAAGATTCTCAGTTTATTGAGTTTATAAAAAAATTAATGAGGATGATACAGAATTAATACATTTTATAGTAGTGGGGGCTGATTATGTCATAGATGTAATATCATTTGATTTCCCTAAAATCAATATTAATGAATAGGTTGTTATTGTGTATGATTATAATTTACAATCTTTTTTAGGAGATATATATCAATTAACCATGAATTCGAATTTTATTACTTGGACAAAATGTATTCTCTAAGATATTCAGAAGAAGGATATATCTTCAGCTCATATAATGATTTACTAAATTCAGTAATAATAGAAAATTTGTCAATTGAAGAAATAATTGATAAGAAACTGTATAATGATTAACGATATACTAAAATATATAGTAAAGTTGATAGAATAATAGTAGCTAAGTGTAGTAGTATTAGAGTAGAAAATAATAATTATTTAAGTCTTGGGGATCTTTTATCCTTAAGACTTTTTTTATGGAGAAGAATATGCCAAGAAAACCAAAAAAACCATGTCCATATCAAGGATGCCCTGAATTAATAGAAGAGGATAGTTATTGTAAAAAACATCATAGAGATGTTAATAGATACTCTGAAAAATATAAAAGAGATCCTTTGACAAAGAAAAGATATGGGTCTAAGTGGAGAAAGATTAGAAATAGATATATAAACGATAACCCTTTATGTGAACAGTGCTTAAAGGATGGAGGGTTTACTAAAGAACAAGAGGTTCATCATATTTTACCTTTAAGACGTTGATGAAATCGTGATAAGTCAAACTTAATATCACTTTGTAAATCCTGCCATTCAAGAATTAGTATTTTAGTAGGTGCCATAGGAACGTAGTGGGGCAAGCGCACACAAAAACTCGAGTTCAAAGGGGGCATTAATGAAAATCTTTTAAAAGCTGAAATATTTATTTTAACCTATTGACAATAAAACTTGGCATGATATAATATAAATACCAAGTAAACTTGGCAAAAGAATAAAGGAGAATAAATATGAAGAGAGATGAAGTTTTAGCAAGAAGTCGTGAGGAGTATAAATATCACGATGAGATGATGGCTGATATTTTTAAAAAAGCAGGTGAAGTTTCCAGTCAAATCGGATTAGCTGTTGCTGCCATCCTATTTGGAATTGAAGCTTTTTTCTTCAATTCCTTTAATTATGGAATACTAAGTATTTATTTTAGTATTGAAGCAACGAAAGAACTTGTAAAGTATGCAAAATTAAAAGAAAGAAAGCAATTGTTAATGGGAATACTAATGGCGATTATAGGAATTGCCTTATTTGTAGCTAACCTTATAACATTGAAGTAGTGATGGATTATGGACGATAAACTAGTTCTCAAAAATCATTTAAAAGAAGTCAGAAAAGAAAAAGGCTATTCACAACAACAATTAGCTGATGAGGTGGGTGTTTCAAGAAATACGATTAGTTCAATTGAAACTGGTCAATTTAACCCCACTGCTAAATTAGCTTTGATACTTTGTATTGCTTTAGAAAAGAAATTTGAGGATCTTTTCTATTTTTAGACAAACATAGTTAAACTAAAATCTCCCTACAGTAAACAATATTGTTTATTGAAGGGAGATTTTATATTTAAGTATTAGGAGGTGATACTATCGCTAAAGACGGAACATACAGAGGTGGAAGAAGAGTAAAAGCAGGAGAGAAACCACAGCCTGCTGCTGAAAAAATAGAGAAAGGTAAAAAAGTAGAAATACTAATGAATGATATTCCAACATTTACTCCTGAAGAAATAGATGCAGCTGAATTACCAGATGGCACAGTTCTTGATGGAACAGATATGCCTACACCAAGTGACTATTTACCAGCAAAGCAAAAGAATGGTATACCACTTGGTGCTGATGAAATATATAAAGAGACTTGGTCTTGGTTAAAACAGAAAAACTGTGAGGATAACATTACGATCTAATTACAAAAATAACCCTCCGCGCCATAATGGCTGGGAGGGTTTCGCGCGTATAGGGTTATATTTCAACATCGACCTTGAGTCCAGATTTTGATTAAACGGTGCAGTTGGTTGGCCAGATTACGATTTGATTAAGCCAGCTCTTTACAATTGCTTCATCAAATACGGTAAGTTCGAAAGACTGTTCTTTGATTAAATTCTGCAATTCTGTGATATATTGCAGTTGTTCGTAACACAGTTCCGTATCCATTTATATATGCTGCGTTTTTATCTGAGTATAAAAATCTGGTTTGTAATATCATCATAGGATTATTTATTGTGGCTCTTTTAACAAGCTCATGCTGAAATCAAATAAGCTTCTTATAAATATCATCAGTGAATATAGTAGCAGAAATTTTGATGACTAATGAAATGTTTTGCTGTAACTGTTTTTGATATTTTGATTTATCACTAAGAAGTTCACTCAAAGATATAAGTATAATTAATTTCAGGTCAAGCTCATTGATAATTCTAGCATTGTATTTAGGGCTGTAGGATTCTAGACTGCTGATTCAGTTCCAAACGATGTGGTAGCTAGTATTAATATCTGATCTAAACATCTTGCCAAGGGAAAGCTATATTCTTCCTTGAATAAGTAATAAAAAAATATTTTGCATTCGTAAATAATTTATAAGCGTTAACTTGTAAAATATTGAAAAACGCGAAAAAGTGTGTTATACTTTAAAAAATCTATTTTAACTCTTTTAAGTATGATTCAATTATGAAAAATCTGATATTTTTAAGTTTGACCGTGAGTAACTTTGGTTTGACCAAAAAGGTTAAAGGGGGTGGATAGTGTATTTTCATTAGATAGCTGGAAAATTAAAGACTTATATGTCACTGTCAGAATGCGATGGGATTTTTGTTTTGCAGCTTGTTGGAGACACATTATATGACCTGATGACTGACGGAGAAGAAAAAATGTCTGTGAGTGATAAGTTCAATCAAGTAACTAAATTGTTCTTAAATATGCAATACCAAATTTTTAAAGGCAAAAAGTATATTTTAAAGAACAGGGATGGATTGATTTGTAGTAGGTACGATGAGGGCTGATTTTGCTGAAGAAATATAGGATATTTATAATTTAGATAAAGATCATTTACAAAGCTTTCTAGCTTGAAGATATATTACAGTTGAAATAGAGATGACCATGCAAGATATTATTAATCAGATTTTTCGTCGCTTATCCAAAGGTATATATGATGTCGATATTCAGATTAATATTTATGAGACGAATCCTAGTCTAAATAACCTTGCTGAAATAGAATATACTTTGAAGATGGAAAACTTATCATTGATTGGGAAACTATTGAGTTTTATATAAATTTAAGGCTATTTAATGTATGTCTAATACGGGTAAAACTTTGACGCTAAGATATGTTTATTATTTATTTAGCTTTGATAAGAATAAGTTTTTATTTTTGACAAGTTATCGTGAAGAGGATCGAATTAAAGAGGATACATTGAAGAATGGATTATATTAATAATTTATCATTCATAAAGGTTCAGAGCAGAGTGACTACATATTATAGTGATTAAAAGTATAGGCGCGTTTAAGTATTTATTTCAATTTGGAGGAAATACCTCCCGAAGGAGATGGAATGAAATTATCATATAAAAAATTATGGGTAAAACTTGTAGAAGAAGACATGAAGAAAACTGAGTTCGCAAAGAATGCAGGCATTAGTTCGGCTTCGTTGGCAAAACTAGGTAAAGGAGCTAATATAACAACGGATTTGCTCCTTAAAATATGCGAGTATTTAAAATGTGATATAGGAGATATTGTCGAAGTTGTTCCAGATGATACAACAGATGAATCAACAGAGTCCAAATAAATGTATGTCTGAACGACTATAATAGAATGTGTGGCTGTGTAGACAGTCGAAAATATAAATTAGCATGATTTTTCATGCTATTTAAAGAGGACGAATCAATGGAAGTAAAAGTGTTTGATAACATTACGGAAATAGTACGTTGCACGAAATGAACAGAAGCAGGCGCTTCAAAAGAAGATAGTAGCACTTCAAAATAAAATTCGTAAAGAAAAACAGCTTAATAAAAAGATAGACTTAAATGCTAAAATTAAGAAATTAAAAAAGAAATTGGAGGGGGATTGATGTATAGACCGTCAATGTATAACAAGCATGATGAAACAATGCTAAAATTTGTAGAAAAATTTAATGGAAGTTTGGTTTGCAAAAATATAGAAATGCGCCCAAACAAAGTTGAAACTTACGATAACGATGGAATATTCATAGATATTTATACGAATCAATCAATAGGTTACGATTGGGAGTATCGAGACAGGTATTTCGAGCATTGTAAACTGGAATTCGAAAGTTTAGGTCAATATGAAAGAAAACTCGAAAAAAAATCGATCCAGATATCACTACAGTGTGACTCGACTGAGACAGGAATTGCTGTTGGATGGCATGAAGATTGGCTTCAGGAAGAAAGAGAAAGAAGAGCATTAAGGACAGATTCTTCATGGAAGGAAAATGCTTCAATAAGGTATACTAATAAATTTAAAATATATAGTTTTTCTAAGATAGATTTATTCAAGAATATGGTTGCAAGTGCAATGAGACTTCAAGAATATTCATCTAAAATATTTGAAATAATGACTGAAACAGTAAATAGTGGGATAGTTGTCTCGAGAACTAATATGCCTCAAACAAAACAGTTATCATCACCCGAAGCAAAAGCAAAGGGTAATGCGAAGACACTTGTTGATTTTTTTAAGAGTAAAGGTCTTGAAATTGTGGATAAAAGACCAAATGGAGGCTGTCTTTGGGTGATAGGTAATGAAAATGAGATAGGTTTGGTCGTAAGAGAAGCTTGCAGAAAGTTTCATGTGGGTGGAAATTATGGAACTGAAAGAGAAATATGTCAAAAACAAGGTTGGTTTACTAGAGCAAGAAAATAGGGGGGGATCATGGAAAAAATGAATTTTGAAACCGTTTCAGGCGAAGAAAAAAATATAGCATTGCTTGCCGGATTATTTCCAAATTGTGTAACTGAAGGAATGGACCAAAGTGGAAATCTTGTAAAAAAAGTTAATTTCGAATTGCTTAAACAAATGTTATCTGCAGATATGGAAGATTTTTCAGAGAGTTATGAATTTACATGGCCTGGAAAAAGAGGAGCCATTGTCGAAGCAAACAAACCAATCAGAATGACCTTGCGCCCTTGTATAGATTATAGTAAAAATTGGAATGATACAGAAAATCTTTATATTGAAGGAGACAATCTATCGGTATTAAAACTTCTACAAGAAAGTTATCTTGGTAAAATTAAAATGATATATATAGATCCTCCATATAATACAGGAAGTGATTTGATATATATAGATGACTTTGTTGTCGATATTGAAGAATATAATGCATCTATTGGTTTACATGATGATGAAGGACTAAAATTATATAGAAACACTGAATCAAATGGAAGATTTCATTCATACTGGTGTTCAATGATATATTCTCGTCTTATTATAGCTAGGAATCTTCTAGCTTCGGATGGTGTAATTTTTATTTCTATTGATGATAACGAACAGGCTAATCTTAAGAAAATATGCGATGAAGTTTTTGGCGAGTCTAATAATGTGGGAGAAATCATTAGAAAAACAAAGTCAATGACAGCTGATAATGGTAGTGGTTTTAATTTGCAACATGAAGTTTTATTAGTATATGCTAAGGATAAAAATCAGATTGTTCTTCAAGGTGAACCCAAGGCATTTGATAATTATTCTAATCCAGATAACGATCCGAATGGAGAATGGTGTGCGGGTGACCCAAGTGCTAAAAGCGGTGGAGCATCTACTTATTTTGAGATTGAGAATCCATATACTCATAGAAAGGATTTTCCGCCTATGGGTAGATATTGGGCTTTCTCAAAAGAAACATTACAGCGATATATAAGTGATGGAAAAATCAAATTTAAGAAGAATTATCGAGAAAAAGAAAGAGGATTCATATTTAAGCGTTATAAGAAAGATGCCACTAGCTTATTTGAACCAGTTAATAGCCTGTTTGGCATTGAAAATGAGTATATGAATCAAGCGGCAACAGTTGAAGTAAAAAAGCTTTTCGGAAATGATGTATTTAGCTATCCTAAACCAGTTGCTTTTATACAAAAATTGATAAAGTATGCAACAGACAAGGAATCTATTATATTGGATTTCTTCTCAGGAAGTGCTACAACTGCTCAAGCTGTTATGGAGCAAAATGCTGCGGACGGAGGAAATAGAAAATTTATTATGGTGCAATTACAGGAACAAGTTGATGAGAAAAAAGGAGCTTATAAGGCTGGTTACGAAACGTTGTGTGATGTGGGGAGAGATAGAATAAGTTTAGTCGCTGAAACCATTAATAAAGATATTGATGATGGATACAGAACATTTATCCTCGATTCTACCAATATGAATGATGTTTACTACAATCCATCAGAATACAACCAAGAAATACTCTCAATGCTTGAATCTAATGTTAAATCTGACCGTAATGACCTTGATTTATTGTTCGGATGTCTTCTTGAGTGGGGACTTCCTTTATCGCTTCCTTACAGCTCTGAGCATATTGATGGATGTACAGTTCATAACTATAACGAAGGCGACCTTATTGCTTGTTTTGATAAAAATGTTCCGGATAGTGTGATTAAGGAAATTGCAAGGAGACAGCCTCTTCGTGCAGTATTCCGTGACAGCAGTTTTGAAAACAGTCCTTCAAAGATTAATGTTGGAGAAATCTTTAAATTGATAGCACCTGACACAAGAGTAAAGGTTATTTAAGGAGGTTCAGCTATGAAACTACAATTTAGGCGTCAGAAATTCCAAGCAGATGCTGCAAAAGCTGTAGTTGATGTATTTGCTGGTCAGCCTTATTTGACTACTTCTTATATGATGGATAGAGGTTTAGGACATATCCAGCAATCATTAACAGATGAAGATGATTTCACTGGTTGGAGCAATCAAAAGATTGTACCAGAATTAAATGATAGATTGATTCTGGAACATATAAATACAATTCAGAGAGCAAATCAGATTAAGCCTTCAGAGAAACTAGAAGGTAGATATAATCTGACAATTGAAATGGAAACTGGTGTTGGTAAGACCTATACTTACATTAAGACTATGTATGAGCTTAATCATGCTTATGGCTGGAGTAAGTTTATAGTTGTTGTACCAAGCATCGCTATCCGTGAAGGTGTATATAAGTCATTTCAAGTGACACAAAATCATTTTGCTGAAGAGTATGGAAAAAAGATTCGTTTCTTTATATATAACTCTGCACAACTCACCGAAATAGACCGCTTTGCATCAGATAGTTCTATTAACGTAATGATTATCAACTCACAGGCATTCAATGCAAGAGGAAAAGATGCAAGAAGAATTTATATTAAATTGGATGAGTTTCGTTCTCGTCGTCCAATTGATGTTATTGCAAAAACAAATCCTATCATAATCATTGATGAGCCGCAATCTGTAGAGGGTAAGAAAACAAAAGAAAATTTAAAACAGTTTAATCCTTTAATGACTCTTCGTTATTCTGCAACTCACAAGTCAGATAGTATTTATAATATGATTTACCGTTTGGATGCTATGGAGGCCTACAACAAGCGTCTTGTTAAAAAAATTGCTGTTAAGGGGATTACAGAATCTGGTAGTAATGCAAGTGAAAGTTATATTTACTTGGAAAGCATAAATCTTTCAAAGGCTGCACCTACAGCGACAATACAGTTTGATTTTAAAGGTGCAACTAGCATTAGAAAGATTACTCGTATTGTTTCGGAGGGTTATAACCTTTATGATAATTCTGGTCAGATGGAAGAGTACAAGCATGGATTTGTTGTTTCAAGAATTGATGGGCGTGATGATTCTGTAGAATTTATTAATGGTATTAAACTTTATGCAGGCGACGTAATTGGTAAGGTATCAGAAGACCAGCTTCGCCGCATTCAAATTAGAGAAACAATCCTTTCTCATATTCAAAGGGAAAGAGAATTGTTCTATAAAGGCATTAAAGTGCTTTCACTGTTCTTTATTGATGAGGTTGCTAAGTATAAGCAGTATGATTCAACTGGTCAGCCGATAAATGGTATTTATGCAGAGATGTTCGAAGAAGAATACAAGGATGTTATCAGTAATCTTCAAATTGGCATGGGAGAAGACGACTACATGAAGTATCTTTTTGCTATCTCTGAAGATAAGACACATGCTGGATATTTTTCTATCGATAAAAAAGGAAAGATGATTGATAGTAAGGCAAATGAAAAGCGAGAAAACTCTAAAGAAAAAATGTCGAATGACGTTGATGCTTACGACCTTATTATGAAAAACAAAGAGCTTCTTCTTGATAGAAATCCGAAGAAGTCTCCTGTGCGTTTTATCTTCTCACATTCAGCACTTCGTGAAGGATGGGATAATCCTAATGTATTCCAGATTTGTACTTTGAAGCAAAGCAGAAGTGATGTTCGCAAACGTCAGGAAGTAGGACGTGGTCTCCGTCTTTGTGTTAATCAAGATGGTGAACGTATGGATACAAATGTGCTCGGCAATGATGTACATAGCGTAAATGTGCTTACTGTAATTGCCAGTGAAAGCTATGATAGCTTTGCTAAAGGTCTTCAGAATGAAATCGCAGAAGCAATTTCTGACAGACCAAAGGCAGTTACTGCAGAATTGTTCATTGGTAAGGTAATCAAGGACGACAAGGGTAATGAACGGGTTATTGATGGTGATATAGGTAGAGCAATCCACTTTGATCTTATTGTTAATGGCTACATTGATAGGAAGGGTGTTCTTACTGATAAATATTATGAGGATAAGTCTAATGGTGAATTGAAGGTTGCTGAAGAAGTAGCTGATTCTGCAGGATCTGTTATTGAAATTGTTGATTCCATTTATGACGGCAGAGCTATAAAGCCTGAAAATGCTCGTAGTAATAATGTTGAACTTGAGGTTGATGAGAGTAAACTTGCTATGCCTGAGTTCAAGGCTTTGTGGGCAAAGATTAATTCTAAGTCTGTATATGTTGTTGATTTTGATACAGATGAATTGGTCAGAAAATCTATTGATTCATTAGATAGAAAACTTCGCGTTTCAAAGATTTATTTCAAGGTTGAAACCGGAGCTATGGAACAGATTAAATCAAAAGAAGACCTTGTGAGTGGTGAATCCTTTGTTAAGGAAAAATCTGCAAGCTACGGTAATGTGGTTGCTGCATATTCTAATGTTAAATATGACTTGATTGGAAAGCTTGTAGATGAGACTGGACTTACAAGAAAAGCTGTAATCCAGATTCTTCAGGGGATTCAGCCAGAAACCTTTAATCAGTTTAAGAACAATCCAGAAGAATTCATCATTAAGGCAGCAGCACTTATTAATGATGAAAAAGCAACTGCTATAATTGAACATATTACTTACGATGTTATGGATGATAAATATGGAACTGACGTATTTACTGATCCTACAATCAAAGGTCGCTTAGGTGTAAATGCAATGAAAGCAAAAAAGCATTTGTATGACCATATCGTTTATGATTCATCAAATGAGCAGGTGTTTGCTACTGAACTGGATACAAACACAAATGTAGCAGTATATGTTAAATTGCCAGACGGATTTTATATTTCAACTCCAGTTGGACATTATAATCCTGACTGGGCAATTGCATTTTATGAAGGAACCGTTAAGCACATTTATTTTGTTGCAGAGACAAAAGGTTCCATGGATTCAATGCAGCTTCGTTTAATCGAAGAATCAAAGATTCACTGTGCAAGAGAACACTTTAAGGCAATTAGCAATGGTGAGGTTATTTACGATGTTGTTGATAGCTACAAGACACTCCTTGATATGGTGACGAAGTGAGGAAGACTATTTATTCCAACAAAAATAGAAGTTAACAAACAAAGTGTGGAAGCATTACTTGGTAGTGGAAGAGTAAAACCCTTTGTTATTCCAGAATATCAACGCTCTTATGCTTGGACTGATGAACAGGTAGAAATGCTGTTTGAAGATTTATGAGAATTCATGGCTGCTAGTAGAGAAACTGAACGTGAAGGTTCATATTTCTTGGTAATATTGTTGCATATGAAAATAAAGATGGTGAGCAAGAAATAATTGATGGTTAGCTGCTTATTACGTCTTTATTCCTGTTGTTAAGAGATATTAACACAAAATTAGTTGTTAGTCCTGTAGCGGAACATAATTAATCAGCAAGTATTGAGCTACGTCTAGACAGTAGCATTGGCTACTGGGATTTATATATTATTGTAATTGATTATGCTAATTGTTTGTATCATCTTAATGTTATTATAATAGCTTCGTATAAAGCTATTATTAAAAAATATAATTGTATTAGGAGACGTATATATGGGACAAATTATTGAGTTTCCAAATGATAAAAAATCAAAGGATAAAATCCAAAAGCTTAAAAAAACCTTGGAAAATCTTGTTTTTGAAAGGGACAATCTTAAATATATAATTTGTGAAAATATAAAAACTGAATATATGCTTATTTTTGGAAGTCTTGAGTACAAAATCTATAAAGCTTATTGTAATTATCTTCGTTTGAAAAGAAAAAAAGATATGATTCAAGCGAAAAAGAATCGTCAAGAAAAAATAAATATGGAAGTTATCGATAAAAAGTTAGACTTAGAATTTACAGAATATAAGAAAAAATTAAATGAAAAAATTGAAGAAATTAATACTGCATTAAGGCGTTCAAAATCTGAAATATTATCTGATGATGATGAAAAACGCCTAAAAAAATTATATAAATTTATTGTAAAGAAATTACATCCAGACATAAATCTATCGATAACAAATTCTGAGAAAGAGTTATTTTATAATGCTACTGAATTTTATAAAAAAGGGGATCTCAAATCTTTACAAATTATTTTTGATATAGTTTGCAGTGAAGATATGAAAGATGATATAGGTTTGGCTGGTAAATCTTTGGAAGAAGAGGTAATAAGACTAACTGATTTAGTAAATCTAATTAAAAATGACATTGAATTAACTAAATCTATGCCTCCTTATACTTGGAGTATTTACGTTGAAGATGAGAAGAAAAAGTCAGAGAGGTTAAGTCAGTTAGAAAAAGATTTAAAGAGTTTTGATGATGCAGTACGAACGCAAGAAGAATATATAAATAATTTAATTAGGGATGAGATATGAATAATTTAGAAAAAAAAGATCAGAGAGGAATAATTGAGTATCTTTTGAATAAGGAAGTAGGAATTGATTTACCAAAACCTTTTGAGCGTGATATTTATCTTTTTGATACTTATGTTGCTGGGACAACACATATTGAAGGAATTGAAAATATTTCATCTTATATAAAAGACGGAGACAAATTAGTTTTTTATCGTGAGCCAGAAAATGAACATGATCCTCAAGCTATTAGAGTAGAAACATTGAAAAAAGATAAAATCGGCTATGTTCCTCGTCAAGATAATATTATTTTCTCTAGACTTATGGATGCTGGAAAAATTCTTTTTGCTAAAGTTATTGATAAAGAAATACGAGGTAAATGGCTTAAGATAAAAATCAAAATTTATCTTCATGAAAGTTAGGCTAATAAACTATGCACTATAAAAATAAATGGATTTGGAATAATATATGTATAAGTGATATCAATGATATGAATTTTGAAATTTGCTCAGGAGAACACTGTTTTATTATTGGACATCATATAAAAGAAAAATATATATTAAAAGAGGCTATCAATAGACTTCTAACAGCAGGCTTTGATTATTTTAATATTTTTGGAGAACATGCTGATTTATGGTCAGAAGTTATAATTACGAAAGAAAACCAAAAAAGACAAATACAAGTAGAGGCAAGCAAAATTGATAGAATGAGTATGTCTTATAACCTTGCTATGTTGGCGACTTTGAAACCGGAATCTACGAATTTTGTTATTTCTGATGATGAATATTTTACAGAGTATCTTATAGAAGATCTACATGATATATTCGGTGGAAAGTCTAAATTTACACCATTTGATTGGAAAAAATTTAAAGATGGATATGAATTTATTTATCATAAAAAAGATTCTATTGTTAGTATATCAGGGGATATAGCAATTGGATTTCTAAAAAAAGAAAAAGTATTTAATAGCATAGATAAAGCGTTTAGATATAAACTTTTTGATGGTAAAAGTTTTAATGAGATTTCAAAAACATTATATTAAAAAATAATACAAATTAATGGGATTTTATTACTATTTTCTAAAAATAAATCATAAACTATTTAAAACTAGAATATCTGATATTTAAAACTTAGCTTTATCATCTGAGCATGCTAAATAAGAAAATTATGAAAGGTAATTTATATTTTAATTATAAACAAGAAAAAAACTATTTATCAATTTCTACTTATAATTTGATTTTTAATCAAATTATAAGTAGAAATTGAATAAAGAAATTATTTAAATATCTATAGAAAAAGATTTACATTTACTGACAAAATTAATCAGCAATATTTCCTTTAAGCTCAGGAGTATAGTCTCTATCATCTTTATTTTCTATAAATTTTTGGTAAGAATCTTCATCAATGATACATTCTATATTTCCAATCCATTTTATTATATTATTATTTGTAAATTTTCTTTTGAACCTATATAGACCATCGTTTATGTCTAATGATTTAACACCACCTAAATCATAATATCTTATATTATTTTCACAACAATATCTTATTTCTTCAGCATCTAAAAAGTAAGATTGACCTAAATCAATACTGAGATTATCTGCACCATATAGAGCCATTGCATAATCTTTGAATGTTATCAAAAAAGAACAAGATAAAAATTCATTTTTATACTTTACAAAAGTCATTCTTGCCTTATCTTTAAAATTATCATAAAGGCGATAATAATAATCTATTGGTCTATAAGTAATACCTTTTCTTTTGCACATATCAGCAGTTATTTCATGAAAAATTTTAATATCATCTCTATTTCCAACATATAGCTCCAAATCTTGTTTATAAGATTTCCTTACTTGTTTTCTTCCGTTTTTAGAAAAAGATTGGATGACATCTTCGAATTTTCTTCCATTAATATCTAACATCATTGAAAAAGGGAATTGAACATAAGAATACATTTTGTGACAAAATTCTATGCCATGTTTTTTATATTCATTTACAAGTTTTTCATCATATTCATAATTGGGATCAAATTTCACAAGAAATCCATTATTTTCCTTTGCAAAATTCTTGATTTCATTAATTAATTCTATATTTGTTTCTATATCATAAAGATCTGATACTGGTCCACGAGGGCAATAGAATAAATTTTTTTTTGCTTCTGAATTGTATATAGATAAAACTTGTGCGACAGCAATTATTTCATTATTTTTTTCTATATAAAAATAGTCACTATTCCATCCGTTTTTTATTAATGCCCAAATTTTATCTTGGTAAAAACTTGAAGATGGGTGATTATAAAAAAAATCCCAATATTTTTTTACTTTTTCTTTATCATTTACATTAAGGCGCATATATCCTCCGTATATTAACTCATTATATATAATAATAGCAGACATAATGTTGTTTTGCAATTGTAATTTATATTAATAATAAAAATTAACACATAATTAATATAATAATTATCTTATATTTATATCTATAAATAATTTACTATATTAAGATTTATATGTAAAACTTACGTAATGAAATAATATTTGACAATATATATATAATTTTAATAGAATTATTATAGTCGAATAAGGGTGAAGTAAATGTTGAAAGATTTAGAAAAGATCGAATTTAAATATAATCCTCACAGAGGGATAAATATTGACATAGATGGATTAGAGGATAAAAAAATTTACCAGTTAATAGATTTGAAAGACTCGCTTACAACTAACCGCTTTTCTACAGATTTTTTTAAATATTTAGCTCTTTTGGATCAGAGTATTATTTTTAATAAAATTGAGTATGTTAAGAACAATAATTTTGAAAAAATTATTTCAATGCCAATTGGTTTAAAAGATAAGCAAGTTAAAAGTTATATTGAATTAATCTCGACTATAGCAAATCTTAAACAACAAAATAAGGATTTAATATATTTATTATCTACTATAAGAATAAATGAAAATTCTGATTATAATAAAGCTTGTGTTTTTGGTTCTTCATTCACTTATACTGATGATAAACTTTTAAAGACAACTTTCTACTTTAAACTTAGGAAATCTTCATTAATGGATGATAACTATGTATATGATAATCAGTATTTTTTAGATAAACTTTATAGTTTTAACATTCAAAATTTAAATTGTATTTTAGATGATTTAAAAGAAGGTTTAGTTAATAACTATGTACCCGTGTTTTATGCTTAAAGAGTTTTATGGATTTTATAATGATAATAGAGAAATGACGACACATAGTGAGAGTCACAGCTGTTATTATCAGAGATCAAGCATTGCTTACATACAAAGTAGAAAATCAAAATATCTAGTTGGTGGAGCATTAAATGTTGAGTAATCAAGCAAATGTGAAATAATTTGTGAAGTGAAAAATAATTAGGGTGGAATTTATATTAAAAGATTTGATGTTTGTTGTCTAGAATCGACTTTACTATAAAGGGGAGCTACATTATATGATAGAATTTCATTATAGTATAGACGTGTTTGAAAAATTCCTAATTATATTTTAGATGGTATACCATATGAGTATAAATGGATTTAGATTTATAAAATAAGTCAATTTGATATAATATCTAAATTTTTAAAGAATAAATTAGCAAAACGGCACGTATGTATTAAGTATATCGATATTGGATAATAAAAGCAATCCTAGAAAATCTACAATCTGTGGATAAAATCGTGGAAATTTATGTAAAAAATAAAAACATCGATTTAGTATAAAAAAATAATTTGTAGATAAAATCTCAGATTTGTCATTTATAATAAGCCATAAATAATACTTCTCCTAAGTAAATCAATACGACACAATCAGAGCTGGAGTCGCAAAAGATACAGTAAAATATGTCATCGAAAACAAAAAACTAGACAACTTTGAAAGCGTTCATTCTATTATAGAAGAATCAAAAAACATCATAGGAAACTAACAAAAGAATACTTAGGATTCATACTATTTTGTACACAACGAAAAGGAATGATTCTAAAGTCGTCTATGGAATAATAAAATCAATCACACAAAAATTCGTCTAAATATCCTGTGACATATCAACACTAGCATGATATTTGAAGATACAAACTAAAAACGATATCGAGATTGGATATATTAAATTGATAAATATGTTTGTTAAGATAACGAATACAGAATCAATAGATTTGCTCGAAAGAATTTAATAAATAATTTATAAGACTTTTAAGGTTTTAAAAGGAACTTTAGAAGTCTTTTTATGTGAAAATTATTTTTTTTCGATAATTAATTTAAATTTATAACATAAGGGATATTATTCTGATAAGTTGTATAAGCTATTGCTATTTGTAATAATGCTTTGATAAAATGATATAATAAAAAATTAAAAGATTTTATGTATTATATCTAAGTGATTTATCAAATGTGTTTTAAAAATGATTTTTTATTTGAAGGAGTAAAATAAATGGTTAAGATTTATATTCCAAAATATGAAGACTTATGGTTTAGAGAAAAGCTACTATCTGATCCAGACACTATGTCTTATAATAATGCATGGGGAGGAACCATTGATTTTCCAGAATCCAAGTGGCAAATATGGTATCATTATTGGGTAGAAAATTCAGAGGGCAAAAGGCTTTATAGATATTTAATTGATGAAAATAATAATTTTGTTGGGGAGATAGCTTATCATTTAGATGAAATAGAGAATAAATATTTAGCAAATGTAATTATCTATTCAAAATATCGTGGAAATGGTTATGGGCGTGATGGTTTGAAACTGTTATGCTGTTTGGCAAAAAATAATGGATTAAGAAGTTTGTATGATAGTATAGCTTTGGATAATAGTGCTATAAAAATTTTTTTAGATTGTGGATTTACTGAAGATTACAGAACTAAAGATATAGTTATGCTTAAAAAAGATTTAGAGTAAATATATAGGAAGTTCTTGGGATTTATGTACAATTTTAATAAAATGATACTCAGTTTTAACTTTCAAGTCACGTATAAGATATACCATAACAAGATAGTAGATTATAAAAGTAATGAAAAATGATAATGATTATTCAAACAATGGTTTCTAGTATAAATTCTAAACTGATGATATAATATAAAAAAGAGAAATATGACTATTACTTATATGACACATTTAAATATAATTGTTAGAAAGATAAACTAAGACATAAGAGGAAAACCTTTCTTATAAAAAATATCTTGCAAATGATGAAATTTTTTTTTTACATAAAACAAATGAAGATTTCAAAATCAAAGACAATTAAGATAGGTATAGGATAGATATTATCTAAGATAAAATTAAAGCATTTATTCTAAAATAATAATATTAAGTACAAAAAGGAGTTTTTATGAAAAGAAAAATACTTGCAACGCTAACTATATTATTAATTTTTTCTGCGTGTAGTAAAAAAGACAATAAGGAAAATACCAAAGTTGATAATGCGAAAGTAGAAAGCAGCCAAAAATCTGAAGAGACAAAGAAAGTAAAAAATATAAAAAAGGATGAGTATAAGAAAATATATGATGAGCTTGAGGGCAAAGAATTTTTCTATGCCTATCAAAGTCAAGAAGAAGTCATATATTTTTATAAAGATGGGTATTTTGATGGAGCCTTTAGAAGTGGAGATTATAACCAAGGTAAAGTTTCACTTTATAATGGGAAATTTGACATAAAAGAAAAACTTGATGAGACATCCTATCTTATAAGTTTAATGAGGATAGATTATGAACTTCCTCTAGGAAAAAGTGAGATGAGAAATATTGAAGGCATGGATTTTACCCTAGAATATATAGAATCTAAAATGTATGGAAAAGATAACAAGGATAATTTATATATTCTTTATCTACCACATAGAAAGCTTAATGATATAAAAGATCATGAAAGATATATTGCAAAAATTGATGATAAACATATAAAAGATGGAGAACTTAAAGTTTTTGCCATAGGAAAAAAAGATGCTAGCGAAGAAAATTTTATGGTTGAATATGTAAGATAGGAGTGACTTATGAAAAAGAAAAAACTTATAATATTATTTATTTTAGGCCTTATATTTTTACCTATAAAAACTTATGGGCAAGATGATTTAATTTCTATAAAAGAAATAAGAGGCGAAAAAAATTATTTTTATGATAGGGTTTTTAAATCAAGATCTTCTATTGTAAGAGATTTTTCTAAAAGAAATAATAAGCCTACAGAAACTTATAGCAAAAATTTGGAAAATCAAGATCTTCTTAAAGATTTAATAGGTAAAAAATTTATCTTACAAGGAGAAGATGGGGATTGGTTTACAGTTATACATTTTAGAGAAGAAGTGGGAACTTTTGATTTATTTTATGAATACGAAGATGAAAGCAATATTTATTTGACAAATGGTTTGGGTAAATTTGAAGTTAGTCAAAAAATAGATGATTTAACCTATAGTTTAAGACTTGTAGAATATACAAGTTTTGGCAATGAGCCATTTAGTTATGGAGATGAAAAAAAATATAAACTTGTTGAAGTTCCTTATGGTTTTCAAACAAATGATCAGAGTGAAAATGAAATTTGTAGAGATTACACTCTTTATCTTCCTTTTAAGAAAAGAAATCAAATGGAAAATGCTGTAAATGAATGGATAGGATTTCCAAGCAGAAAAAAATACATTGATGAAGATGAATCCAGAGTATATATTATTGTAAATGATAATTTGAAAGTTCCTTTCATAGAAAAGGTAGAATAAAAATTAATTCATTTTTAATATAATAGTTATATTTACTTTATTTATGTAAACGATTGACAAAAATAAAATTTGTATTATAATAAAAGTGTAAATAAAATAACACAATTCTTCAGGGCGGGGTGCGATTCTCCACCGGCGGTAAAGTCCGCGAGCTTTTTTGCTGAATAGGTGAAATTCCTATACCGACAGTATAGTCTGGATGAGAGAAGATATTTTGATTTTTCTTTTTGAAATAATTATAGTCCCTGAAATGGGACTTTTTCTTTTGCCTAGAATTGTGGAGGAGGCAAGATGAATGATAAAGATTATATGAGAAAATGTTTTGAGCTTGCAAAAAAGGCAAGGGGAAAAACTTTAACTAATCCTCTTGTTGGTGCTGTGCTTGTAAAAAATAATGAAATTATTTCTACGGGTTTTCATCATGAGTATGGGAAAACTCATGCGGAAGTTGATTGTTTTAATAATTTGAAAAGTGATTGTGATGGAGCGATTTTGTATGTAAATTTGGAACCTTGCTCTCATTGGGGCAAACAAGGTCCTTGTACTTTGGAAATTATTAAAAGAAATATTAAAAAAGTTATAATTTCAAATATTGATACTAATCCAAAGGTTGATGGTCTTAAAGTTTTAAAAGATAACAATATTGAAGTTGTTACGGGTTTGCTTGAAGATGAAGGAAAAAAATTAAATGAAAAATTTTTCTTCAATGTAAAATATAACAGACCTCTTATTGCATTAAAATTTGCTCAAACTTTGGATGGGAAAATTTCTTCTAATATTAATGATTCTAAGTGGATTTCTAATGAATCATCAAGAGCTTATGTTCATGAATTAAGAAGTGATTATGATGCAATAATTGTTGGAAAAAATACTTTGATTAAGGATGATCCATCTTTAAATTCAAGGATTGAAAACGGTGTTGATCCTGTAAGAATTATTGTGGATACTAATCTTGAAATTGAAAAATATTATATGTCTTATAAGATTTTTAATTTAAAAAGTGATAAGAAAACTTATATAGCAACTTGCAAGGCCTCTAATAATCCTGATTTAAATATTATTAAATGTAAAATGAAAAATAATCATGTTGATTTAAATGATTTGGCAAATAAACTTTACCAAATGAAAATCGGTTCAATTTTGGTTGAGGGTGGCTCAAGTCTTAATTATGGATTTTTAGAAGAAGGCTTAGTTGATAAAATTTATGAATTTATTTCGCCTAAAATAATTAGTGGTTTTGATTCTAAATCTTCTTTTTATGGAAGGGGAGTAGATAAAATTAAGGATGCTTATGAGTTTGAGATTGAAGATGTGAAAAGATTTGATAATGATATTATGATTGAGGCTAAAAATGTTCACTGGAATATCTGAGGAAATGGGAAAAATTTTATCTTTTAAAAAGATAAATGACCATGTTCAAATTGAAGTTCAAGCAAGTATTGTTTTGGAAGATACAAAACTTGGAGATTCTATTATGACTGATGGGGTTTGCCTTACAGTGACAGAAATTACTGATAAAACTTACAAGGCGGATCTTATGAATGAAAGTTTAAAAATGACTAAATTTGATAGGTTAATTGTAAATAAAAATGTAAATCTTGAAAGAGCTTTGAGGCTTTCTGATAGGCTTGATGGTCATATTGTTCAAGGTCATGTCGATGGAGTTGGTAAAATAAAAAACATAAATAAAAATGTTTATACAATTTCAGCAAGTCCAGAAATTTGCTCTTTGATTGTGAAAAAAGGCTCAGTTGCTCTTGATGGAATTTCTCTTACTGTTTCTGATGATAAAATTACAAGCTTTGAGGTATCACTTATTCCGGAAACAATAGAAAGAACAAATTTTAAATACAAAAAAATTGGCGATGAAATAAATATTGAAACTGATATTATAAATAGATTTATCCAAAAATCTATGGCAAATAAAAAAGAAGAAAGGTTGGATAAAAACTTTTTATTGGAAAATGGTTTTTAAAAAAATATGGAAGAGATAATAAAAGCATTACAAAATAACGAAATAATTATAGTAACTGATGATGAAAATAGGGAAAATGAAGCCGATATGATTTGTGCTGGAGAAAAAGTTACAGGCGAGATGATTAATATTATGGCAAAATATGCAAGAGGTTTGATTTGCACACCGATTGGTAAAAATATTGCTAGACAATTTGACCTAGAAATGATGGTTAAAAATAATACTGACAATCACGAAACAGCCTTTACAGTTTCAATTGACCATGTTGATACAGAAACAGGAATTTCAGCATTTGAAAGAGCACAAACTATAAGGGCACTTGCTGATAATAATACAAAAGCAAGTGATTTTAGAAGACCTGGCCATGTTTTTCCACTTATTGCAAAAGATAGGGGAGTTTTGGTAAGAGAAGGCCACACAGAAGCTACAATTGATTTGATGAAAATTGCAAAATTAAAAGAAATTGGTTTATGCTGTGAAATTATGGCTGATGATGGTCACATGCTAAGAGGAAAAGCAGTAGTTGAGCTTGCAGAAAAACTTGGAATGAAAATGACAAGTGTTGCTGAGATAAAAAAATATATAAAAGAAAACAAGTTGGATTTTTCAAAAAATGAAGAAAATTTTTTGGAAAAAACAAATATTATAAATCTTCCTACTGATCATGGAAAATTTAAAGCCATAAGTTTTTATGACAAAGTTGAAAAAAAAGAACACTTGGCTTTAATCAAAGGCAAGATTGATGGAGAAAATATTTTAACTAGAATTCACTCTGAATGTTTGACTGGGGATGTGTTTTCATCAAACAGGTGTGATTGTGGAAATCAACTTCACAAGGCAATGGAGATGATTGATGAAAAAGGAGAAGGAATTATTTTATATTTAAGACAAGAAGGAAGAGGAATTGGATTATTTAATAAAATAAAAGCCTATCATCTTCAAGAAGAAGGTTATGATACGGTAGATGCAAATATAAAACTTGGTTTTGCACCAGATTTGAGAAATTATAAAATAGCTTGTCTTATGTTGAAAGAATTGGGAGTAAAATCAATTGACTTACTCACAAATAATCCTGATAAAATCGAACAAGTGGAAAAATACGATATAAAAGTAAACAAAAGAGTTCCAATAGAAATTCATTCAAATCATATAGATAGAATTTATTTAAAAACAAAAGCTGACAGAATGGGTCACGATTTAAGAGAATTTAAGGAGAATTAGATGAAAGAACATAGTGCAAATTTAGTTTCAAATGGTAAAAAATATGCAATTGTTGTTGCAAGATTTAATCATTTTATAACAGATAGACTTGTAGAAGGTTGTCTTGATACATTAAAAAGACATGAAGTAAAAGATGAAGAAATTGAGCTTGTAAGAGTTCCAGGAGCTTTTGAAATCCCTCTTGCAGCAAAAAAATTAGCTCACAAAGATTATGATGCTGTAATTTGTTTGGGAGCTGTTATAAGAGGCGATACTTCTCATTATGATTATGTTTGCTCAGAAGTTTCAAAAGGAATTGCAAATGTATCACTTGAAAGCGGAAAGCCAATTATTTTTGGAGTCGTTACAACTGATACAATCGAACAAGCTGTTCAAAGAGCAGGAACAAAAGCTGGAAATAAAGGAAGTGATGCAGCAATTTCTGCAATAGAAATGGCAAATCTAATGGATCTTATATGAAAATAATTTTTGACTTTGATGGAACTATCCATAAAAGTGACGAAATTTATGAAAAAGCATTTTATGATACTTTAAAAAAATATAAAATAAAAAAACCAAATCTTGATCCAAAATCATATCTTGGAGATCCACCAAGAAAAATTTGGGATGATTTTCTAGACGATTCCTACGATAAAGTAAAATTAATAAAAATAACAGGGGATTTGATGATAGAAAATATGAGAGATTTTGGTAGTTTATATGAAGAAACAGAAAAAGTATTAAATTTCCTAAAAGAAAAACACGAACTTATAATTTTATCTTCTTGTACAAAAAAATATATAGAAAATGCAAGAAAAATCTATAATCTTGATTTATATTTTAGTAAATATTTAGTAGGAGAAGATTACAATTACAAATCAAAAGCAGAAATAATAAGAATAAATAAAATTAATAATTTTATAATAGTAGGAGATAGGCTATCCGATATAAAAGCTGGTTTTCTAAATAATAATATATCCATTTTTGCAAAATACGGCTATGGTAAAGAAAGTGAGGGAGACCTATCAGATTATAAAATTGAAAAAATCAGTGATTTATTAAAAATAAAGGGATTGTTGTAAATAGATTACAAATCTTAAATTATTTAGAAAAACTCAAAGGAAATTTTTCTAGATTAGCTAGGAAAATTTCCTAAAAAAGTTTTCTAAAATTAAAAGATTTTCTATTTTTACAACAATCCCTTTTTAGTAGGTTAATATAATTTTAAAGAATTGTTAATTTACACAAAGTTGGCTTATGTTTTTGTAACGGTTAAATAAGATTTTATAAGATTTTTTAATTTTATTGTAGTTATTAAAGATTTTTATTTTTTTATCTTCATTGGCATAGACTTTCCAATATCCATTTATTAGAAATTTATTTCCCTTATTCTCAATAAATCCCATAACATCTTCAAAAGGATAGCCTAAAAAAATACCAATTTCATGTGGGAAATTTTCTTTTTTAAATCTGAATTTTAAATGGTTTATGCATTGATTTAAGTCATTGGTATTATAACCCAATTTACTTAGGAGAGTTTTTGTTTTTGTTTCATTTAATACGTATTTTAGCTTGTGAGGTCTGTATGCATAAATTTGGGCGGAAGATTTATTGTTATTAAGTATTTCCACGTACATATTTTTTTCATTAAGTATTTCATTCCACTCAAAAACCATTTTTTCTATATCAATATTTTCAGAATTTTTAAAAGTAAATAAATTAGCAAGTTTTTGATTAGCTAAAGTTTGTGATGCGTAATCAATTAACAATTCTTCGTTCATACAATTAACCTATGGCTTTAGATAAATCTAATGCCGCCTTTCTACATTCGCTTAAAGCTTCATCATCTGGACTATCATAAGCAATTAGACCATCTCTTACAAGATTTATTCCATCTTCCTTGCATCTATCTTGCCAAATTTCCATCCATTCGCCATCAGCCCATTGGTAAGATCCAAAAATTAAAACAGGTTTGTTAGAAAGATCTTTTTCAATACTTTCAAACATAGGTTCAAATTCAGTTTCTTCCAATTCTTCACTGCCCATAGCAGGACAACCAAATGCAAATCCATCAAAAGAATCGATTGAGTCTTTTGTAAAAGAATTTGGATCTAATAATTCAATTTCTACATCATTTTTTTTAAGTTCTTCTGCAATTTCATTAGCCATAGCTTCTGTGTTACCAGTACCTGACCAATAAACAATAGCAATTTTTTTCATAAATTTCTCCTTAAAATTTTAATTTTGTTTGATACTGATAACCTATATCAATATCTAAGATAATAATACATACTTGTAAAAATATTGTCAAGCATTTTTTTAAGAATTTTTTAAATAAAATAAAAAAATATTGAAAATTAAATATTTTTCAAGGTAAAAAAATTTTAACAAAGAAAATTCTCAAATATAAAAAATATAGGGGAATAAATGACAAGCAAAACGTTAAATAAAAAGAGTTTTGTCCGAAAAATTTTACTTTGTAAATTTAAAAATAGCAATTTGAAAAATCAAATATTATAATTTTACAAGTAGGATATTTTATTTTGAAATAAATTAAATAAGAAAATTTTTTTCATAGTATAGATGAATTTCCACACTAAATTTAAAATTTAAATTTCAATCAATGTCATAATTTTAATATCAGACTCCTAAATAAAGCGAAAAATTTAAATTGACTTGATTTTTAGGATTTAAATATTAGATTGTAATTTTGGATGGATTTTTTAATTTAAAGCAAATTAAATTTCAATAAGGACTTTCTAGTATTGAGAAATAATAACCATAAAAATTTTTTATTTGGGTATATTTTTATTAAGAAAGGTGGTTTGTATGAAAAAAATAATTAATGACAAGGATAAAATTATAAGTCAAATGCTAAATGGTCTTCAAAAAGCTAATGAGGACAAGGTAAAGATCAATGAAGAGTTAAAAATAGTTTACAGAAAAGATCTTCCAATTAAAGGAAAAGTTGGTTTAATTTCTGGTGGTGGAAGTGGACATGAGCCTGCTCATGCTGGATATGTCGGAGATGGAATGCTTGATTGTGCAATTTGCGGAGAAATTTTTACTTCTCCAACTCCAGATCAAGTTTTGGAAGGTATAAAACTTGCTGATTCTGGTCAAGGTGTATTTATGGTAATTAAAAATTACACTGGAGATGTCATGAATTTTGAAATGGCAAAAGATATGGCAGAGATGGAAGGGATTAATGTCGATTATATTATCGTAAATGATGATGTGGCAGTTGAAGATTCCACATACACAACAGGTAGAAGGGGAATCGCTGGAACAATTTTTGTTCATAAAGTTTTGGGAGCTATGGCAAGAAGTGGAAAAAGCTTGGAAGAAATGAAAGCTATGGCTGAAAAAATTGTAAAAAATATTAAATCTATGGGCATGGCTACTAAGGCTTGCATAAATCCTATTTCTGGAAAAGAAAGTTTTGATTTGTCTGAAGATGATATGGAAATTGGCGTAGGAATTCATGGAGAGCCTGGTGTAAAACAAGAAAAAATAAAATCAGCTGACGAAATTTCTAAGGAGCTTTTGGATCATATTCTTGGCGATTATGAAAATCTAGATGGAGATTTTGTTTTAATGGTTAATGGCATGGGTCAAACTACTGAAATGGAATTGTTTATTGTAAATAATTTTGCAAGTGATTATTTGAAAGAAAGAAATATAAATATCAAAAAAACTTTCTTGGGTAATTTTATGACAAGCATGGATATGGCTGGATTTTCATTAACGCTTTTTAAAGTTGATGAAGAAATTTTAAAATTGCTTGAAGAAAATGTAGATATAGTTAGGGGTTAGTATGGATATAGAGAAAGTTAAGTCAAAGGTAATAGCTTTATCAGATATAATTATTGAAAATGAAGAATATTTGACAGACCTTGATAGGGCAATTGGCGATGGAGATCATGGTTTTAATATGGCAAAAGGTTTTAATAAAGTAAAAGATGCCATGAATGATGATTACAAAGATTTAAAAACACTTTTTAATAAAATTGCTATGACTTTGATTTCTAATGTTGGAGGAGCTAGTGGGCCATTATATGGAACATTTTTTATGAAATTTGCTCAAGCATTAGATGGAGATATTGAATTGAATAAAAATTCATTTTCAAAAGCTTTTTCTGATGGAGTTGATGGGGTATTAATGAGAGGCAAGGCTCAAGTTGGAGATAAAACTATGGTTGATGTTTTATATCCTGTAGCAGAGGCTTTAAAAAATGATTTGAGTTTTGAAGAAATTCTTAAAATTGCAGGAGAAAAAATGGAAAAAACAAAAGAAATTAAAGCTAGAAAAGGAAGAGCTGCTTATCTTGGAGAAAGATCTATTGGACATATTGATCCGGGCGCATATTCTTCATATTTGTGTGTAAAAAGTACAATGGGAGATTTGAATGATTAATATTTTGATAGCAAGCCACAGCAAAAAATTGGCTGAAGGTCTAAGAGAAATTCTCATTCAAATGGCTCCAAATTTAAATATTTTGGTAAGCGGAGGAGATAAGGATGGAAATATCGGATCAAATTTTGATGAAATTAATGAAATCATAAATGAATATGCCATAAATGATGGTTTGGTTATATTTTTTGATTTGGGTTCATCTATGATGAATTGTCAAATGGCAATTGATATGTTGGATGATGAAAAAAAATCCAAAGTTTATCTTGCTGGAACACCAATTGTTGAAACAAGTGTTCAAGTTGCTGTTGAAGCATCAGCAGGACAAAGTTTGGATGAAATAGTTAAATATTTAAACGAATATCCGGTAAATAAATTAGAAAATTAATCTAGGCTAATTACAAATTCATAAATATCATTTTTTGAAAAAGTGGTGGATTTTCTCAAGGATTTTACAATATCCTTAGTTGATTCGCCATTTTTTTTCATTTGTAAAATTTGTTCTTTGTATGATGAAATATCTAAAGATTCATCTTCATTATTTTTTTCCAAAATAAGAACAAATTCTCCTTTTAAAGTAAGCTCATCTGTGTTTATATCTTTTATATCAAATATTTGATATTGTTCGAATTTTTTGCTTAATTCGCGGGTAATCGCCAATTTTCTATTAGGAAATTCTATTTTGAAATCATTGATTGTATTTTCTAAGTTGTGAGGAGTATCAAATAAAATTGAGGTTTTATTTTCATTTTTTAGCTCTTCATATAATTTTTTCTTATCAGAATTTTTTTTGGGAATAAAACCATAAAAAGCAAACCTATCATTATCAAAGCCACTTGCAATTAAGCCTGTAAGAATTGATGATGGACCTGGCAAAACTGTGTAAGAAATATTATTTTTAATGCATTCTTTAATTAGAATATGACCTGGATCAGAAATTCCTGGCATTCCTTGGTCAGTTATAATTGCATAACTTGTACCTTCTTGGGCTTTTTTAATAATTTCCTGTGATTTTTGCTTTTCATTAAATTTATGATATGAAGTTAGTTTTTTATTTATTTCAAAATAATTTAAAAGTTTTTTACTTTCTCTAGTATCTTCGCAAGCTATAATATCTACATTTTTTAAAACATTAATAGCCCTCAATGTCATATCGTCCAAATTTCCTATGGGAGTTGGTACAAAATATATACTATAATCCATTTATTTCTTTGACCTCCTTTGTATAATTATTATTTTCATCATAAATAATAAGAGGATTTTCAAATTTTAATCCGTCATTTGCATTTTTTACAAACTCCATTAAAATAAAAACAGGTTTTTCAAATGCTTTTGATTGAACAAATTTTATTCTTTTCAATTTTAAATTCCCACTTTCTTTTATAATATCAACAAGCCTTTCGGGTTTATGAATCATAAATAATTTTCCCCTATCATTTAGACATTTATTAGAAAATTTAAAAATATCAGAAAGATTCATTTTAATTTCTTGCCTAGACAAAAGAAATTCTTCCTTATCATTTTTTATATTAGCTCCCTTTTTATAATAAGGAGGATTTGTAATAATATAATCACAAAAATTATTAGGAAAATTTACCTTATTTAAGTCCTCATTAATAACTTCAATATTATCAATTCCATTTAATTTTATATTTTCTTTCAAAAGATTAGCTTTTTCTTTTTGAATTTCAATAGAAAAAACTTTTCTTAAATTATAATAAGAAGAACAAGCAAGAGATAAAATCCCACTGCCAGAGCCAATATCAATTAAACATTTATTCTTTTTCATTTTTGAAAAATTTGCAAGCAAAATTGAATCAATTCCAAAAGAATAAGACTTATCTACGTGCTTCATATATAAATTTGTTTTTGGTATGTAATCTAATTTTTCCATAGTTAAATTATATAATAATGAAAAAAATAAGCAATAAAATCTATTTTGTTATTTAAAATAAAGAATTTACTTGAATCAATGAACTTACTAATCTATAATTATATTAGTAAATTAGGAGGTTAGAATGAAATATTTTGGAACAGATGGATTTAGGGGAGAAGCTAACCAAGATCTTACCCTTTATCATGCAATTAAAATTGGAAGATTTTTAGGATATTATTTTAATAAAGAAAAAAATGGAAATGGAAAAATTGTAATAGGAAAAGACACGAGAAGATCATCTTATATGTTTGAAGATGCCTTATCAGCAGGAATTACTTCATCAGGTTCTGATGCATATCTTCTTCATGTAACAACAACTCCTTCAGTATCTTATGTAGTTAGAAGTGAAGATTTTGATTGTGGTGTAATGATAACAGCAAGCCACAATCCATATCATGATAACGGAATAAAAATTATAAATTCTGATGGAGAAAAAATGGATGATGAATTTTTGCAAAAATTAGAAGAATATATTGATGCGGATATTAAAGATATTGATTTAAAAATTGGAGAAGAGATAGGAAGAACTCATGATTTTGTTGGTGGAAGAAATAGGTACACAGCATTTTTAATTCAAACTGTATCAAAATCTTTTAAAGGCAAAAAAGTAGGACTAGATTGTGCAAATGGAGCTGCATCTTCAATAGTAAAAAGTGTTTATGATGCGCTAGGAGCAGAAACCTACGTAATAAATAATAATCCAGATGGCTTTAATATAAATGTAGATTGTGGTTCAACACACATTGAAGTTTTACAAAAATTCGTAAAAGAAAATAAACTTGATTGTGGATTTGCTTATGATGGAGATGCTGATAGGTGTATTGCAGTCGATGAAAATGGTGAAGTTGTTGATGGAGATGCTATTCTTTATATTTGTGGAAAACACATGAAAGAAGAAGGATATTTAGAATCAAATACAATTGTAACAACAATAATGTCAAATATAGGCTTGTACAAAGCACTAGACAAAATTGGAATAAATTATAGCAAGACAAAAGTTGGAGATAAATATGTCCACATAGAAATGAGCGAAAATGGATATGAACTTGGTGGAGAACAATCAGGTCATATTATTTTTTTAAAATATGCAAACACAGGAGATGGAATTTTAACTTCACTTAGATTAATGGAAGCTATGATAGATAACAAAACAAGCCTATCAGAATTGAGAAGAGATTTAAAAATTTATCCACAAGTTTTAAAAAATGTAAGAGTTAATGATAAAAAAGCTGTATTAAATGATGAATCTATAAAAAATATTATAGAAAAAGAAAGTGAAAGTCTAAAAGATACAGGAAGAATTTTAGTTAGAGAAAGCGGAACAGAACCATTGATTAGGGTAATGGCAGAGGCAGAAACAGAAGAAATTGCTGATAAAAAAGTAAACAATATAGTAGAAGCAATAGAAAAAAGCGGGCTTTAATTAATGAAAGATTATCTTACAGGTAGAGAAATAAATATAAAAGAAGCTGTACTTGTAGTAGGAAATAAAATATATTCAAAAAAATCTTATATAAGCATGGATACAAGAAAATTAGAAGGCTATCCGCCAAAAATATTTTATGATAAAAATAAAAATTATTTGGGGAAAATGTATGACGAAGGAGTATATGAGCTTTTAGATATAGAAGAAATACTTCTTGATTATAGCGATTCATGCTTTTCGAATCACGACTTAGATGATCTTAGAGAATTTTTAATAAATAAAAGAAAAAAACTTTATGAAAGTCTAGAAAAAAGTCAATAAAAAATATTGACAATATTGTAATTTGATGGTAATATATGTGTTTGTATGGGACTATCCATATAAATTAGGAGGTGTTTTAATGGCAGATAAAGTAAAACTAGAATGCACAGTTTGCAAAAATAGAAATTACGATACTACAAAAAACAAAAAGAACACTCAAGAAAGACTTGAGCTTAAAAAGTATTGTCCTTTCTGTAAAAAACACACTGTTCATAAAGAAACAAAATAGTAAGGAGTTTTAAAATGGCTAAGAAAAAAGATGGATTTTTTAAATCTGTAAGTAGAGAATTCAAAAAAATCACATGGCCAACAAAAAATGAAACTTTAAATTACTCATTACTTGTTATTATTGTCAGTGTGATTACAGGACTTCTCATTTGGTTATTAGATATAGTCTTTGGAAACATGCTTGGATTTTTGATGTAGGTAAGATATGACTGATTTATCTAATAACAATAATTCAAATGAACCAAACAATACTAAAGAAGAAATTGATTCTAAAGATTCAGAAAAACAACCAAGATGGTATGTAGTTCACACATATACTGGCTACGAAAATAGGGTCAAAGATAAGATCCAAATGATGATAGACAACGAACAAAATCCTGATATCATCGATGTAACAGTGCCAGAAGAAGAGTATGTTGAAGTAAAAAATGAATCAAAGAAACTTAAAACAAGAAAATTATTCCCAGGTTATGTAATGGTAAAGATGAATATTACTAACAGATCTTGGTATATAATTAGAAATACTCAAGGCGTCACAGGCTTTGTAGGACCAGATTCTAAACCTGTTCCATTAACAAAAAGAGAGGTAAGAAAATTTGGTATTAAAGAAGATAAGCCTGTACTAAATATTAATATAAATGTAGGAGATAATATAAATATTATCCAAGGACCATTTAAAGATTTAGTAGCTGAAGTAAAAGAAGTTGATACAGACAAACAAATAATTAAAGCTTTAATTGATATGTTTGGAAGAGATACAATTATTGATTTAAGTTTCGAGGATATTGAGACAATTTAAACTGGCTTACGTAATGTAAGTGGGAGGGGATAACCCGCCAAAAACCACAAAGGAGGATTTAATATGCCAGCAAAAGAAAAAGAAGTACAAGCAAAAGTTAAATTACAAGTACCAGCAGGAAAAGCTACACCAGCACCTCCAGTAGGTACAGCACTAGGACCACACGGAATCAACATCATGGAATTCGTGCAAGCATTTAATGCTAAAACAGCTGACCAAGCTGGAATGATAATACCGGTTGAAATGACAATTTATAAGGATAGATCATTTGATTTTATCACCAAAACACCACCAGCACCAGTATTAATCAAAAAAGCTATAGGACTTGAAAAAGCAAGTGGAGAACCAAACAAAAATAAAGTTGGTTCAATAAAACTTGAACAAGTAAAGGAAATAGCTGAAACTAAGATGCAAGATTTAAATGCTGCAAGCCTAGAAGCTGCAATGAGCATGATAAAAGGCACATGCAGAAGCATGGGAATTACTGTAGAGGAATAAGTGGAAGAGGAAACTCGTTATACCACAAGGAGGCAACATGGCTAAAAAAGGTAAAAAATATATAGAATCAAAAAAATCTTTTGATACTCAAAAAGAATATGAATTATCAGAAGCATTAGATATAGTTGAAAAAACTGCAAAAGCAAACTTTGACGAAACTGTAGAATTACACGTAAGATTAGGTGTAGATTCAAGACATGCTGACCAACAAGTAAGAGGTACTGTTGTACTTCCACACGGAACTGGTAGAGATGTTAAAGTACTTGCAATTGTAAAAGATGATAAAGTTGAAGAAGCTTTAAATGCAGGTGCAGACTATGCAGGTAGTGAAGAATATACAGATAAAATCCAAAAAGAAAACTGGTTGGATTTTGATGTAATAGTAACAAGCCCTGACATGATGGGACAAGTAGGTAGACTTGGTAGAGTTTTAGGACCTCAAGGATTAATGCCAAACCCTAAATCAGGAACTGTAACAAATGATATTGCAAACGCAATTAAAGAAGTAAAAGCAGGTAAAGTAGAATATAGAACAGATAAAAACAATCTAGTTCACGTACCAACTGGAAAAGTTTCATTTGGTAAAGAAAAATTATCAGACAACTTAAAAGCTTTAATCACTGCTATTGTTAAAGCAAAACCAGCTTCAGCAAAAGGAAAATATTTAAAATCAATTACTATTGCTTCAACAATGGGTCCTGGAGTAAAATTATCTCCAGCAAGAGCAATGGACTTGGTTGAAAAATAAAAAAATATTTGACAACATATATATCAAGTGATATACTATCATAGTCAAATAAATAGGCTACCAAAGACTACGGAGACTTAATAGTTTAATTATTCCGTATAGGTGGGAATAAGAATCTACATCCCCACCGATGTAGGCATAATAATTATGCCTAATTGTGGGGATTTTTATATACCTACCAAAAGCCATAGGAGGTGAAATATGTCTGAAAAAGCTATACAACAAAAACAAGTAATTGTTAATGAAATAGTTAAAAAAATTGAAAATGCTAAATCAGTTACTCTTGTAGAGTTTGATAAAATGGATGTAAAAGAAATTACTGATTTACGTAACAATTTTAGAGATGCAAATACTGAATACAAAGTATACAAAAATACTATGATGAGATTTGCATTCCAACAACTAGGATTTGACCAATTTACAGAAGAGCTAAAAGGTTCTAACGCATTAATTTTTTCAAATGAAGAAATGGTTGATGGACCAAAAGTAGCAAGAAAATACATCGATAAAGACGATGCAAACAAAGATAAGCTTATAATTAAATCTGGTGTAGTTGATGGAAACTATCAAACTCCAGACGAAATGTTAGCAATTGCAAAATTACCAGGACAACAAGAACTTGCTTCAATGCTTGTTAATACATTACAAGCACCAATTAGAAAACTTGCTGGTGATTTATCACAAATCAATGCAAAACTTGTTTATGCACTTGATGCAGTTAGAGAAAAAAAAGAAAACGAAGCAGCTTAATATAATAACAATTTAAATTAAAATATCGGAGGATTAAAAATGTCAGAAAAAGTAACAAACTTATTAGAAGAAATTAAAGAACTTACAGTATTAGAACTATCAGAATTAGTAAAAGCATTAGAAGAAGAATTTGATGTAACAGCTCAAGCTACAGTAGCAGCAGCTCCAGCAGCTGCAGCAGGAGCAGCTGAAGCAGGTGCAGCAGAAAAATCAGAATTTGATGTTGTATTAAAATCAGCAGGTGCTTCAAAAATTAACGTAATCAAAGTAGTTAAAGAAGTTACAGGTCTTGGATTAAAAGATGCTAAAGCATTAGTTGATGGAGCTCCAAAACCAGTTAAAGAAGGCGTAGCTAAAGACGAAGCTGAAGAATTAAAATCAAAATTAGAAGAAGCTGGTGCAGAAGTAGAATTAGCATAGTTTCTATTTAAAAAAAGGCTCAATTGAGCCTTTTTTTTATTTGCGAAGATTGACACTTATTAATTTATAATGTATATTAAAAATGAAGGATTTTAATTTTGGAAAGAGGAGAATATGAAAGAAATTATTGATTCTCTTGAAAATGTCGATCAAAATAAAAAATTTGAGATTGAAAAACATATACTAAAAAAACATGGGATTAGAGTTAGTCATCAAAGGCTAATGATACTAGATTTTCTTGTGAATAATAGAAATCATCCAACTGCTGATGATATTTATAAAAATTTAAAATCTTACGATCCTATTATATCTCAGGCAACGGTTTATAATACTTTAAATTTATTTGTTGAAAATAATATAGTAAGTGAATTAGATTTTAATCAATCAAGAAAAAGATATGATTTTTATCAAAAAAATCATTCTCATTTTATTTGCGAAAAATGTGGAAATATTCTGGATTTAAATGTTGACATCGACAATCTAAAATTAGAAGAATTAGAAGGCTATAAAATAAATAGTGTAGATATAACAATTAGAGGAATTTGTCCTAATTGTAAAAAATAAAAGAAGGCGATAAATTATTTTTTATTTATCGCCTTCTTTTGTTATTTAATTATTTCAAAAATAAAATAAACAAGTGCATATATTATTATCTGGTGGGAGAGGTAAATTTTTAGGGAATTTTGACCTATTTTTGCAAGAAAAGAATTTTTGCCGTAATGATTATAAAAATTTTTTTCTATTAAAATTTTTCCTATGATATAACCGCTCATATAAGCAAAAAACCACGGAATAATTGGGAAATAATCCGTTGAATGAAAGCTGTTTGATGGAAATCCTAGAATAAATAAATTTTTATTATATAAAGAAATCTCTATATTTTTACTTAAAAATTTTCCGCTAGGTAGACTATAAGTTATAGCAAACAAGATAATAAAAATAATTAGTAGCTTTTTGTTTATTTTTATATGTTTTTGTAAAAAAGATATTAGTATCATTGAAAGACCAAGACCGTTTAATACACCAAAAATTATTAGTTGGTCGGGTACAAATAAATATGTTATTAAAGTAATTAAAATTCCTAAGATTGAAATTATTATTCCACGTTTTAAATTCATTTTCCAATCAAGAAAATTTGAGCTGATTCCTGAAATTATGAAAAACAATATGGCTATGGATAATTGCCAAATTTTATTTATATAAATATTATTGTACCAATCAAGCCTTGTGTATAGGTTTATATCATAACAAAGATGAAATAATACCATAGATATTATTGTAAGGCCTCTGTACTTATCTAGTGTGTAGTTTCTTTTCATTTTCTTTCCTTTAAAATAAGAGTGTCTATTATTATTTTACTTTATTTTTTATTATAATATAATATTTGTGTTAAGAAAGAGGTAGATATGGTTAAAGATAAAGATTATTATTTGGATTGGATTTATGCTAGGGGTAACTCTGCTGGCAAAAGACGAGATTTATCGGCTATAAAGGCTTTACTAAATGAGCTTGGAAATCCTCAAGATAAAATAAAGGTTATTCATATAGCAGGAACAAATGGAAAGGGTTCTACTGCAAATTATATTGCAAATACCCTAGCAAAAACTTCTAAGTGTGGATTATTTACTTCTCCTTATATGGTTGAAATAAATGAAGAAGTACAAATAAATGGAAAAGCAATTAGTGATGAAGATTTTTTTTCTTATATAAATTTAATTAAACCTATATGTGAAAAATTGGATGTAAGAGGATTAAAAAATACTTATTTTGAGGTTATGACAGCTCTTATGTATAAGTATTTTTATGATAAAAAAGTTGATGTATGTGTTGTTGAAACTGGTTTGGGAGGAAGATTGGATTCTACAAATATAGTAAAAAAACCTCTTGCTTCAATTATTACAACAATATCAATGGACCATACAAATATTTTGGGAAACACTATTGAAGAAATTGCTTTGAATAAGGCAGGAATTATTAAAAAAAATGTGCCTGTATTTATTTATCCTCAAGTTAAAGAAGCCTTTGATATTATTCTAAAAGAAGCCAATGAAAAAAATTCTAAGATTCATAAATTTGATTTTGATGAGATAAAAATAAAAACTCAAAATGATAACTACAACGAATTTGATTTTAGAAATTATAAAAATATAAAAACTTCTTTAATAGGAAAGGTTCAAATTTATAATGCTTGCAATGCTATAAATTTTTTGGATTATTTTAAAGAGGAATTTTTCTTAGATGAGAATATTATTAAAGAGGGGATATTTGAAAGCAAAAATTCGGGAAGAATGGAACTTATTTCTAAAAATCCAAAAGTTTTAATAGATGGAAGTCACAATAAAGAATCCATAGATGCTTTAATTAAATCCTTAAAATTATTCAAATATAATAGGCTTATAGTAGGTTTTTCTGTTTTAAAAGATAAGGATTATGATTATATTATAGAAAATTTGTCATCAATAGCAGATGAAATTGTTATAACAAAAGTTGATAATCCAAGAGCATTTGATTTGGGTGAATTGGAAAAAATTGTTGGAGAAAAATTTGCAAATGTTAAGGCAATAGATGATATAAAAAATGCTTACGAATATTCAAAACAAATAGCTAAAGAAAATGATTTGGTTTTGTGGTGTGGATCTCTTTATTTGATTGGAGAAATAATCAAATATGAAAAAATGAATAAAAAAATGAATAAAGATATATAAAATTATTATATTTATAAGAAATACCAGATTTTAAATTGTTAAATCTGGTATTTTTTATTATTGCAAAAAAATATTTATCTAAAAACAAATAAATGCTTTAATATTTATTGATTACTATAAATAAATATGATAGTTAGATAAAATTAAGTGAAAAAATATAATGATTGCAATTAAATCACAAATATGATTCAATCTTTTAGATTGATTGCTTAATATTACAATATTATTGACAATCTTAGTTAAAACCTGTATGGTTTGAATTGGAGGTATAATTATGAGTGAAAAAAAGAAAAAGAAATTTAAGTTTCCTTCAGCTTTTACTGTACTATTTATAGTTTTAGTATTAGCTTCTATTTTAACTTACCTAGTACCAGCAGGTTCTTATGATAGGTTAGAGTATATTAAGGAAGAAAATGTATTCATAAGAAGTGGAGTTGATGGAGAGGAAGAAAAACTTCCTGCAACTCAAGATGTTTTGGATAAGTTAAAAATAACTGTTCCATTAAAAAGCTTTGTAAAGGAAGATATTAAAAAGCCTGTAGCTATACCAGGATCTTACCACAAGCTTGATCAACAACCACAAGGTTTTCTAAAGGTAGCTAGAGCACCAATTGATGGTGTAGCTGATTCTATAGGAATTATTGTTTTTGTATTGCTACTTGGTGGTTGTATTGGAGTTTTAAATAAGACAGGTACTTTTGATGCGGGAATTGCTGCTTTGTCAAAATTAACAAAGGGAAAAGAATTTTTGATGGTTGCAATTTTATCAAGTATTGTTGCTCTTGGTGGAACAACTTTTGGAATGGCAGAAGAAACAATTGCCTTTTATCCTATTCTAATGCCAATATTTTTAGCATCAGGATTTGATGCTATGGTAACAATTGCTGCAATTTATATGGGCTCATCAATAGGAACGATGTTTTCAACAACAAATGCTTTCTCAGTAGTAGTTGCATCAAATGCTGCAGGAATTTCTTTTAAAGAAGGAATGGGTGTAAGAATTATAAGCTTAGTTTTAGCTCAAGCTATTTCTCTTTGGTATATCTATAGATATTCTAAAAAAGTTAAAGAAGACCCATCAAATTCTATAATTGCAGAAGATATGCCTAGAATTAAAGATCAATATCTAAAAGATTATGATCCAGATAATGTAGCACCATTTAATTTTAGAAGAATTGCAATGCTTGTTGTATTTATGCTAGCATTTCCTATAATGATTTATGGTGTTATGAATTTAGAATGGTGGTTTGAAGAAATGTCAACCTTGTTCTTGGTAGTTGGAATTTTATTGATTATTCTATCAGGTTTGCAAGAACAAGATGCAGTTGGATCATTCTTAGATGGAGCAGCAGATCTAGTATCAGTTGCCTTAATCATAGGAGTAGCTAGGGGAATTAATATAATTTTAGATGACGGAATGATTTCAGATACAATGCTTTATGGAGCATCTAATATTATTAGCGGAATAAATGGAGTATTATTCTCATCAGTACAAATGATTTTATTCTCATTCTTGGGAATTTTTATTCCTTCATCATCAGGACTTGCTACTTTGTCAATGCCAATTATTGCTCCACTTGCAGATACAGTTTCTCTTGGAAGAGATGTTGTAGTATCAGCATACAATTTTGGACAAGGTTGGATGGCAATAATAGCTCCAACAGGATTAATTTTGGCAACTCTAGAAATGGTAGATGTTTCATATAATAAATGGATTAAATTTATTGCACCATTAATGGGAATATTGTTAGTATTAGCTATAGTTATGTTAGGAATACAAACTGTAATTTAGAAATGGAGAATCTATGCTAGACAAATTTTTAAAATATGTTAAATATGATACTCAAAGTGATGACAAAAACGAATCATGTCCATCAACGCTAGGACAAATGAAACTTGCAAAAGTTATCGTTGAGGATTTAAAAGAAATTGGAATTGAAAATGCTCATGTAGATGAAAATGGATATGTTTATGCATCAATTGAGGGAACAGTAAAAGATGTTCCTACAATTGGTTTCATTTCTCACATGGATACAGCTTTGGAATTAACAGGTAAAAATGTTAATCCTCAAATTATTGATTCATACAAAGGTGGAGATATTGTTTTAAACGAAAAATATAAATTAAGTGAAGAAGAATATCCATTTTTAAAAGAATTAGTAGGACATAAATTAGTTACAACTGATGGAACAACCTTGCTTGGAGCAGATGACAAGGCTGGTATTGCTATAATTATGGAAATAGCAAAATATTTCATGGAAAATAGAGATTTAAAATTCGGAGATATAAAAATAGGATTTACACCAGATGAAGAAATTGGTAGAGGAGCGGATCTATTTGATGTAGAAAAATTTGGAGCTGATTTTGCCTATACAATTGATGGGGGACCTGTTGCAGAATTGGAATATGAAAATTTCAATGCAGCAACAGCAAAAATTCATATCGAAGGAAAATCAGTTCATCCAGGAGCTGCAAAAAATGTTTTGATAAACGCTCTTCTAGTAGGCCAAGAATTAAATTCAATGCTTCCAGTAAATGAAAGACCAGAATATTCAGAAGGATATGAAGGATTTTTTATGCTAGATGAAATTTATGGAACATCTGCTGAAGTTGATATTGTTTATATAATAAGGGATTTTTTCACAGACTCATTTAATGAAAAGAAAAAATTATTAGAAGAAATAGTAAATTTCCTAAATAAAAAATATGATGATATAATAGATTTAAAAATAGAAGATTCTTATTACAATATGAAAGAAAAAATCGAGCCATGTATTGAAATAGTTGAGCTTGCCAAAGAATCAATCAAAAAAGCAGGCATGGATCCAATTGTAAAACCTGTAAGAGGTGGAACAGATGGAGCAAGTCTTTCATACAAAGGACTCCCAACACCTAATCTTTTTACAGGAGGATACAATTTCCACGGTAGATATGAAATTTTATCAGTAGATATAATGGAAAAATCACTCGAAGTTCTAAAAAATATTGTAGAGTTAAATGCTAAGGAGAGTAAATAATGGAAAAATTACAACCAGAAAGAGTTTTTTATTATTTTTCAAAATTAATGGAAATTCCAAGACCAAGCTTTCACGAAAAAAAAGTTTCTGATTTTTTAGTAAAAACAGGAAAAGAATTAAATCTTGAAACATATCAAGACGAAAGTTTAAATGTGATTTTGAAAAGAAAAGCATCTAAAGGATATGAAAATGCACCAAAAGTAATTTTGCAAGGTCACATGGATATGGTTGCATCAAAAACAGAAGATTCAAACCATGATTTCCTAAAAGATTCAATAATTCCAGTAATTGATGGAAAATATTTAACTGCAAAAGATACAACTTTAGGAGCAGACAATGGAATTGCTGTTGCAATGGGATTAGCTTTGCTTGAAGATGAAAATTATGTTGGACCACAAATTGAATTATTAGTTACAACAGAAGAAGAAACTTCAATGGCAGGAGCTTTGAACTTGGCAAGAGATGTACTTGAAGGAGAATATTTAATAAATATAGACTCAGAAGAAGAAGGAATCTTAACAGTTGGTTCTGCTGGAGGAATTACAATTTTTGTAGAAGAAAAAATTGGACAAGAAGAACAAAAAGATGGTTATGAAATAAAAGTTTCAGGCTTACTAGGTGGACATTCAGGCATGGATATAAATGATAATAGAGGAAATGCTCTAAAAGTATTTGCATCCATTTTAGATAATTTAAATTCAGATATAACAATAGGAGAATTTACAAGTGGAAGTCTTGATAATATTATTCCATCATCAGGAAGTGTAAAAGTTTATGGAGCAAAATTAGAAGAATTAGAAGAAGCTAAGAAAAATACTCTAGATGAATTTAAAGATGTAAAAGGCGAATTAAAAATAGAAATTAATGAAGCAAGCGGAAAAAGTTATTCAAAAGAATTATCAGAAAAAATAATAAAAATGATAGCAAATGTAGCTTGTGGAACAAATACTATGATGAAAGATGGAGAAACAGTAGAATCCTCAGATAATTTAGCCCTAATAAAAGAAGAAGACGGATTTATTAAAAGTGAAATTTCTTTAAGATCTTCAGATAATGATGCACTAGAAGAATTATCCAAAAAAATCAGGACGGTTATAGAAGATTTAGGAATTAATTATAGAATTGATTCAATATATCCAGGTTGGGAATACAAAGAAGATTCAAAACTTAGACCACTAGCTCAAAAAGTATATAAAGAATTTGAAGGAAAAGAATTTGATACGATAGTAATACACGCTGGACTAGAATGTGGAGCATTTTATGAAAAATATCCAAATCTAGATATAATTTCAATAGGACCAAACATAACAGGAGCTCACTCTCCAGAAGAAAAAGTTGAAATAGAATCAGTACAAAGAGTGTATGCATATTTAAAACAATTACTAAAAGAAATTAAATAAGCTAGTAAAAAATAATTTTTAATAGATGATGTTGGAAATAGATAAAACTATTTTACACATCATCTTTTTTTATTATCTTTTAGTAAATATTTACTATGTTTTTGTAGATTTTTAAAAATAAAACTAATTATAAATATTTCAGGTCATCGTGAGTATTAAAATTTTACTCACGATTTTTTTATTTGGATAATGATAATTTATAAAATCTAATATAAATTAGCATAAAAATTATATCAAATATTAGTGGATAATATAAAAATATTTAAGTGTTATAATAGTAAAATAGAGGCTTTTACTGGCCCTCCACAAATGCGGAAGGTAGAAAAGCCTCTATTGTTAATATACTGCAACAATATGTTAAATAAAATTAAGAGATAAAGAATTGTTATAATTGTAAAAAATTTTTGATTTTCTCTATTGGTTTGTTATGACAAAAAGCTTTGAAAAATCAAGGCTTATAATATGTATGGTGGAGATGACGGGATTTGAACCCGTGTCCGCACAAGTTTTAATAAAAGCATCTACAAGTTTAGTAAGTATTTAATTTTCATCTAGCACTTATCTACTTACAAATAACTTACTAGACTAGCTTAATATATACTAAATATACTCAAAGCTTTGTATATTAGTTGCCACATAAAATTATGAAACAAATAAAAACTACTGTGGCTTAATTTTTATTTGCTGCTTGCCTAAATTAGGCAGCTAATGCGAATTGTCTTTCGCTATTATTGTTTGCATTTATATTTAATTTTCAATTTTACGAATTGATAAACGACTTGCAACTTAAATCTTAACAAGCACGTCGAAACCAAAACATCCCCTTATAATTAACATTTATATTATACTAAAATTTATTTTTATGTCAAAATCTTAATTTTTTATAAAATTATTTATAGTAAATTAAATTATTATTTTTTGGGTATTATTATATTAAGTCATTCAGATTTTTTTAATCATGAAGTAATAGGAGGATTTATGAGAAATAATAATAAAATTGCAGCTATGCTTCTTGCTGGTGGTCAAGGATCTAGATTAAAGGCTCTTACTAAAGAAATGGCAAAACCTGTAGTTCCTTTTGGTGGAAAATATAAAATTATAGATTTTGCTTTGTCAAATGCAACAAATTCAGAAATTAGAGATATTGGTGTTTTAACTCAATATAAACCACAATTATTAAATAAGCACTTGGGTATTGGTGCAGCATGGGATTATGATAGAAATTTTGGTGGTTTAAGAATTTTAACTCCTTACTACACAGAAGAAGGTGGAAGATGGTTTGAAGGTACTGCTGGAGCAATTTTTGTAAATATTAATTATCTTGATAGTATTGATCCTGAATATGTTTTGATTTTATCTGGAGATCATATTTACAAAATGGATTATACAAAACTTCTCGCTGAGCACATGCAAAAAGGTGCTGATGCAACTATTGCAGTTATGGAAGTTGATTGGGATGAGGCATCTAGATTTGGTATTATGAATACTGATGATGAGGGAAGAATTGTAGAATTTGAAGAAAAACCTGAAAATCCTAAATCAAATCTTGCCTCAATGGGAATTTATATTTTTAATTGGAAAGTTTTAAGACAGGCTTTGATTGAAGATCATAATAATTCTGAATCTACAAATGATTTTGGTCATGATATTATTCCTTACTTATTAGATAATAATAGAGATTTATTTGTTTATAAATTTGATGGATATTGGAAGGATGTAGGAACTGTAAAATCTTATTGGCAAGCTAATCTTGATTTAATTGATCCTGAAAATCCTCTAAATATTCAAGATGATTCTTGGAAAATATATACAACTGCATTGAACTTGCCTCCTCATAGAGTTGGTAAAAATGGTGTATTAAATGATGCGCTAATAAATGAAGGATGTATTATAGATGGAGAGGTTAATAATTCTGTATTGTTTTCAAATGTAAAAATTGAAAAAAATGCTTGTGTAAATAATTGCGTAATATTATCAGGGGTTACTATAAAAGAAGGTGTAAAAGTATATAATTCTGTAATTACTGAAAATATGGAAATCAGTGAAAATATTGGAGATAAAAATTCTACATCAGTTTATCTTGTAAGTGAAGATGGGATAGAGGAGGAATAAGATGCAAAATATACTTGCTTTAATTTATAGTTCAGAATTTGATGAAAAAAATTATGATACACTTTGTAAATATAGACCTGATTATATGCTACCTTTTGGTTGTAGGTATAGGGTTATAGATTTTACTTTATCTAATATAACAAATCACAATATATCAAGTGTTATTTTATATGGTGGAGAACCTCTAAGATCAACTCTTGATCATGTGGGCGATGGAAGAAACTGGGAATTAAATAGAAGAAGCGGTGGTTTGATGATTAATCCGCCAGTATATTTAAGATCAAGACTTGCTAATGAAATAGAAACCTACTACAACACGATGAAACATTTTATGAAAAATAAACGTGAATATGTTTATATAACAAATCCAATGTATATTTCTAAGGTAAATATTTCAGACGCTTATGAAAAAATGCAAGATGAAAATTTAGATGCTTTAATTTTTACTCAAAAAAAGAATGATGAGTATGGCTATTATTTGAATAGAAGAATTATTAATACTGACGAAAATGAAAATCCAGTTAGTGTTGGAATTAATCTTGGACTTGAAGAAGAAATAAATTTATTTACAGGTTCAATATTGATTAAAAAAGATATATTCATGGATCTTCTTAGATATTCAATTGAAAAAAATAACGCTACAAATGTACTTGATGCTTTATTCAAATACCCAAAGAAAAAATCAATCGGTCTTTATAAATCAAAAGAAAGTTTGAGCGTTATTATGGATACTTTGACATACTTTGAAGCTAGTTTTAATTTGTTAGATAGAGACTTTTTTGATGAAATTTTCTATGAACAAGGAATGGTTTATACAAAAAGCAAAGATGAGCCTTCAACTGAATATTTAAAAGGTTCTAAAGTAAGAAATTCTTTGGTAGCAAATGGAGCTATAATTGAAGGAGAAATTGAAAATTCTATTATTTTTAGAGGAGTTACAGTTAAAAAAGGTGCAGTAATCAAAAATTCAATTATTTTCCAAAATTCTGAGATAGGAGAAGGTGCGATTTTAAATCATGTAATAACTGATAAAGACACAAAAGTTTTTGAAGATGTTAAATTATTTGGAAACAGAACCCATCCTTACTTAACAGATAAGGGAGAACACATTAACTAAGGGGTGTAAGATGAAAGTATTATTTTTAACAAGTGAAGCTGATCCTTTTATAAAAACAGGAGGTCTTGCAGATGTAGCAGGTTCTTTGCCAAAAGAACTTGCAAAAAAAGGTATCGATATAAGAGTTGTAATGCCTTTGTATTCAAGTATTGATGATATTTATAGAAAAAAGATGAAAAAAATAAAAGATTTTTATGTAGATCTTGATTGGAAACATCAATACGCTGGAATTTTTTCTCTAAAATGGGAAGGTGTTACATTTTATTTTATAGATAACCTTGAATATTTTGACAGACCAAACGCATACGGCTATGACGATGATGCTGAAAGATTTATATTTTTCTCAAAAGCTGCTACCTTATTAGGAAAAGAAATTGATTTTAAACCAGATATAATTCATGCTAATGATTGGCACACAGCTTTGGTAAATATTTATGTAAATGATTTTAGAAAAGGCGATCATTATTTTGATGATATAAGAACTTTATTTACTATTCATAATTTAAAATACCAAGGAGTTTTTGACTCAGGATATTTAACGTTAACAGGTCTTGATGGATATTATTTCAATGAACATGATTTAAAATATTTTGATGCCATTAATTTTATGAAAGGCGGAATTGTTCATTCAACAGCTTTTAATACTGTAAGTGAAAATTATGCCCAAGAAATTAAATATCCATTTTATGGGGAAGGTCTTGATGGAATAATTAGAGAATATCAAAATAAACTTTCAGGAATTGTTAATGGAATAGATTATGATTTGTGGAATCCAAAAACTGATAAAAATATTTTCAAAAATTATGATGTAAAATCTTTGGAAAATAAAATAGAAAATAAGATGAAATTACAAGAAGAATATGGACTTCCAGTTAATAAAGATGTGCCAATGATTGCAATTTGTTCAAGGCTTACATCAATGAAAGGATTTGATCTTGTAAGATATATACTGGATGAATTATTACAAGAAGATATTCAATTGGTTGTATTGGGCACAGGAGATTATACTTACGAAGAAATGTTTAAGTATTTTGAGTGGAAATATCCTGACAAGGTTGCTGCAAGAATTTATTATGATGGAAAAGAAAGTCATAAATTATATGCGGCTAGCGATTTATATATGATGCCATCAATATCAGAGCCTTGTGGAATTAGTCAATTAATTGCTATGAGATACGGATCTTTACCAATTGTAAGAGAAGCTGGTGGTTTAAAAGATACAGTAAAACCTTACAATAAGTATACTGGAGAAGGAAGTGGATTCTCATTTGAAAATATAAATGCTCACGAATTACTTTTTGCAAGCAAAAATGCAATTGATTTATATAAAAATAATAGAGAGGCTTTTGATAAACTTGTAGTTAATGCAATGAAAGAGAAAAATGATTGGGAAGAATCTTCTAAAAAATATATAAAATTATACGAAGATATTAAGGCTTAGAATGGAAAAAAATAATAATAATTTTATCTTAAAAAGAATACAAAATTTTTTGTATTCTTTTTATGCTAAAGAAACAGATGATGCGAGATTAAGTGAAATTTATGATGGGCTTGTAAAAGCTTTGATGCAAGATATAGGAAAAAATTGGACAAAGTCAAAAAAATATTTTAAAAATAAAGAAGTTTACTTACTATCTTTTGAATATAATCCAGGAAAATTTATTGAAAGTGCTATTGAATCCTTAAACTATACTGATGAAGTTAATAAGTGTCTAGATAGTTTAAATATTTCTATGGAAGATTTGGTTAATTATGAAAAGGAAGCAAGTCTTGGAAATAGCGATATAGGTATTGGCTCTTGGTATTTGATGAAAGAATTAAGTAAAAATAAAATAAAATCAATGGCCTATGCTTTAAGATATGAGAGCGGAGGAATGAAACAGGAAATAAGAGAAGGTAGGCAATTTGTAAATCCTAACGAATGGTTATATAGGGGAAATAAATGGGAACATAAAAAAGATTTCTCTTATATTTTAAATATTCAAGATAAAGAAGTCAAAGCTGTTGCTTATGATATGCCAATTTTTAATAATGAAAATAATTTTGTTAATAGTTTAAGATTATGGAAATCTGAATCTATAAATAAAATAGATTACTTAAATTTAAAAAGTGGAGATTTAAAAAGTGCTTACGATGATTATATAAATAACAATTCTCTTACTCAATTTTTGTACCTAGATAATTCGACCTTTGAAGGAAAAATTTTTAGGCTAAAACAAGAATATTTTTATTGTGTATCTTCTATTCAAGATATTTTTAGGAGATATTTTAAAAGGAATTTTGAAATAAAAAATATTAAAAATAAGGTCAAAATTGTCCTTGCAGACATACATCCTTCCTTGGCAATAGTAGAATTTATTAGAACTTTGCACCAAGGTTATAATTTAGAAATCGGAGAATGTGTAGATATTTCTAGAAAAGTTTTCGATCATATTGGATTTTTGGTTACTCCAGATTCTAGGGAGAGCTATGATATTTCAATGATAAAATCAATTGATGAATCTTTTTTTGATATAGTTATAAAATTAAATGACTATGCAAAAATAAATTTCAACTTACCAATAATTGAAAATAATCAATTGCAATATGATAGGTTAAATTATTTTTTTGCTGAAAAATATTTTTATTTGTCTAAAACAATTGTTGAAAACTATAAGGATAAGTCAGATAATTTTTCACATTTAAATTTTGGGATTGATAGGTATTTGTATGCAAAATCAAACAATAAAAATTTAAAAAAGTTGCTTGAAAATTATGATATTAATATTAGCGATAAAAATAACCTAGAAAAATTGGAAAAATTAAAAAATAATTTGGATTTTTATGATGAAGTTGAAGATGTTAAATACAAAAATAAACTTCAATTAATTGATTATTTTAAAATAAATGAAACTGAGCCTATAAATCCATATTCTATATTTGATATGCAACTTACTATGTTTCATGAGGCAAAAAGACAACTTCTTAGTGCAATATGTATAGCAAGCATGTATTATAAGTTGAAAGATAATTCAAATATTTTAATTCCACCAACAACTTATATATTTTCTGGAAAAGCCAGTGATGGATATTTTATGGCAAAAGAGATAATAAAATTCATTTTGGCATTAAAATATATGTTGGATAAGGACAAGCTAATCAAAGAAAAATTAAAAATAATTTTTATTGAAGATTTAAATGTTGAAAAACTTAGGAAAATTTATCCTGCTTGTGATATTTACAGCAATTTAACTCTTCCTTTATACGACAATCAAAGTTTTCATATGCTAAATGCTATTTTTAATTTTTCAAATATTATTTCAGCAAAGGGTGGAATACTTACAAATATTCAAAAAGAAAATAAAATTTATACTTTTGCAGATGACTACAAAAAAATCGAAAAAATTAAAGAAGAAAATTCATATAATGCTCGCGAATTCTATTATAAAAATGATATAATCAAAACAACGATTGATAACTTAATCAATGAAGATTATAGTAATTTGCCTTATAATTTTAAAAATATATATGATTATTTAATTTCATATAATGATTCATTTTTTATTTTCAAAGATCACGAACAACTATTGGACAAAAGACTTGAAATAGGCATGGATTATCTAGATAAGAAAAAATGGATTGATAAGGAAATTGATAATATTTTGTGGGCGAATGAATTTAATCTTGATAAAAATTTTGAAAAATTGAAATAGGAAATATGACATATAATTACGAAGAAATTAAGGATATAAAATTAGGAGCAACATATACAAAAAAATATACAGAATTTAGAGTTTTTGCTCCAAATAGAAAAAAAATAGATTTATTAATAACAGATGATTATAGAAAAATAAGAAAAGATAAATTTTCTATGGTCAAAACAAAATTTGATATATTTTATTGTAAAATTGATAAAGATTTGGATGGATTTTTTTACTCATATTTGGTTGAAGATAAATACGAAGTAACAGATCCTTACTCAAAGGCGTCATCGATCAATAGCTTGATGTCAGCTGTGGTTGATTTTGAAAAGACAAATCCAAAAAATTTTAAAAAATTTGCTCCGAAAATTTGTGAAAATAAGGCAATAATTTATGAATTAAATGTAAAAGATTATACTGCAAATAAAAATTCAAATGTAAAATACAGGGGAAAATTTCTTGGACTTTGTGAAGAAAATACAAAATTTAAAGGCCATACAACTGGATTAAGCCATTTAAAAGAAATGAATGTTACTCACATTCAACTTCTACCAGTTTATGATTTTATTTCTACATTTGAAGAAAATGAGAAATTTTTTGATGATGATAATTATAATTGGGGCTATGATCCAGAATTGTATTTTAATGTAGAAGGCTCTTATGCTACAAATCCATACAAAATCAAAAGAAGAATCTATGAATTTAAAGAAATGGTAAATAAAATTCACGAAAATGGAATGAATGTTGTTATGGACGTTGTATATAATCATACATTTAAAACCATAGATTCAAATTTGGAAATTTTAGCACCAAATTATTATCATAGAAAAAATCAAGATGGATATTTTTCTAATGGTTCGGGAGTTGGAAATGAGCTTGCAAGTGAAAAAGCTTTTGTAAGAAAATTGATCATAGATTCATTGAAACATTGGGTAAATGAATATGATATTGATGGATTTAGATTTGATTTGATGGCTTTGATTGATATTGACACAATAAAAATTGCAATAAAAGAATTGAAAAAAATAAAACCCTACATAATTATTTATGGTGAGCCTTGGATGGGTGGAGAATCAGTCTTACCTATTGAAAAACAAATTCTTGTAGGAAGTCAAAAATCCAATGGCTTTGCAGTTTTTAATGATAGATTTAGAAATGCAATTAGGGGAGATAATGATGGATATTCAAAAGGGTTTATCCAAGGAAATTTTACATTAAAAAATGAAATTGAAATAGGAATTAGCGGAAGTATAAATTTTGATGAAAAAAGAATTGGATTTGCAGATGATGCAAGCGAAGTTATAAATTATTTTGCATGTCATGATAATCTTATTTATTACGATAAGTTAAAAATTTCTTTAACAAATCATGAAAATATTGATTCTATATCAAGACTTGGATTTTCAATTTTGCTTTTATCATTTGGCAAGCCATTTATATATGAAGGAACTGAATTTAACAATTCAAAATCAAATAATAGCAATTCTTATAATTCAAGCCTTGATATAAATGGAATAAATTGGCAAGATAAAATTGATAATTTGGAAATTTTTACTTATGTAAAAGAGCTTATTGAATTGAGAAAAAACTTAGAAATTTTTAACCTATATAAAAGCGAAGATATAAAAAAAGTTTTAACTTTTGTTGATGGGCTAGAAGATTTCTTGATAGCTTATAAAATAAATTTTAAAAGTAAAAAAATTTATTTAGTATTTAATGCATTAAAAAATGATTATGAACTTGATGATATAACAAGAAATAAAATATTTAATGAGCAAAGAGAACTTGTTAAAATATTTGATAAAAAGGGTAAAATTAATAAAAGATTAAATGTTTCTGATATAAAAAAAGTCAGTAAATATTCTGTAAACGTATATGTAGGAGGAAAATATTATGGATTATAAAAAAGTTTATGAATCTTGGTTAAATAATGAATTTTTTGACCAAGACACAAGAGATGAATTAAAAAATATTGAAAATGATGAGAATGAAATTGAAGATAGATTTTATCAAGAATTGGCATTTGGAACTGCAGGACTAAGAGGAAAATTAGGTGCTGGAACAAATAGAATGAACCAATATACAGTTGCCAAAGCAAGCCAAGCCTTTGCTGATACAATATCAGATATGGGCGAAGATGCAAAAAAAAGAGGAGTTACAATTTGTTATGACGTTAGACACAAATCTGATGAATTTTCAAAAATAACAGCTGAAGTCTTTGCTGCAAACGGAATTAAAGTAAATATTTTCAAAGAAATTCAACCAACACCAGTTTGTTCATACGCTATAAGAAAATTAAAATCTATAGCTGGAGTAATGGTAACAGCAAGCCACAACCCAAGAGAATATAATGGATACAAGGCTTATGGTTCTGATGGAAGTCAAATTCTTGAAGATATTGCAGTACAAATTCAAAATTATATGAAAGAATATGATGATTATTCAAAAATAAAAAGAATTGATTTTGACAAGGCAATGGATGAAGGGTTAATTTCATGGATAGACGATTCATTAATAGAAGATTATGTAAAAGAAGTTTTGGCTTGTACAATTAACGATGACGTAGACAAGAAAGTAAAAATTGTTTACACTCCATTAAATGGTTGTGGAAATAAATTGGTAAGAAGAATACTTAAGGAAAGAGGATTTGAAAATATTTATATAGTAAAAGAACAAGAAAATCCAGATCCTGATTTTACAACAGTAGGTTATCCAAATCCAGAAGATCCAAAAGCATTTAAATTATCAGAAAAATTAGGAGAAGAAAAAGAAGCAGATTTGTTGCTTGCAACAGATCCAGACTCAGATAGATGTGCAGTTGAAGTTAAAGATGAAAGAGGAAACTATCAATTTTTGACAGGAAATCAAATTGGCTCATTGCTTACAAATTATATTTTGACAGCTCTAGATGAAAATAATGAATTGCCAGAAGATGGAGCAGTTGTAAAAACTATTGTATCTACAGATTTAATTAAACCAATTGCAAAAAGCTATGGGGTTGAAGTCTATGAAGTTTTGACAGGATTTAAAAATATTTATGAAGTAGCAAATGAATTCGAAAGAAAAGGCAAAGGCGAATTTATTTTTGGATTTGAAGAAAGTATAGGCTATAATTATAAAACATTTGTCAGAGATAAGGACGCAGTAAATTCTGCTATGCTTATTAGCGAAATGACAGCTTATTATAAAGAAAAAGGTAAAACTTTGTTAGATGTATTGGATGATATATATGATAAATTTGGATATTATTCAAACGAAGTTCAATCAATAGTTCTTGAAGGACTTGATGGAGCAAATAAAATTAAAAGAATAATGGAGACAATAAGAAACAATCCAATTGAAGAAGTAATAGGACTTAAAGTTAAAAACATTGTTGATTACTTAAATGATGATACAGGATTGTCAAAATCAAATGTATTAAAATATTATCTAGAAGATGACTCATGGTTTGTATTAAGACCATCAGGAACAGAGCCAAAAATTAAATTATACCTAAATGTAATAGAAAAAAGCAAAAAAGAATCAGAAATTAAAAAAGATAAATTGAAAGATGAAGTAAATAAAATAATTGATAAAATTGATTAAAAATTAAGTGCCAAGAAAAACCACTTGGCACTTAATTTTTTATTTAAATTAATTGCATATATATAAATATTAATATTGAAACAGATTTTATTTATTAATATATCTGCCTATATTAGTATCATCAACTCTTTTGTCTAACATATAATCAATAGAATCATAAATTTCATGACATATATCTTCTTCCCATGTATAAAAATTTATTACAAAATAACTACCATTCTCCATTTCTAATTTTATAAAATACTTTTTAAATAAAATAAGTCTACAAAGAAAATATACGGATATAAAAAATAATATAGCATTATTGAGCTTGATAAAAGCAAAAAAGAATAGAAGTAATAATAATATATGACGTTTATTACTTTTATAATGCATAATATAGGCATCGTATATTCTATCAACTCTGATTTTTCCATAGGAATTATTATTTCCAAATAATTTAGTATCATTATAATATATTACATCTTCATATACTTGAACATGTCTTTGTGCAGAAAATGGTAATGGTAAACTTTCAAAATTAAATTCTCTTATGATATTATTATGCTCAGAACTCATTATTTTATCTCCTTATATAATTTTATTGTATTAAATTTTCATTATTTAAATATTTCAATTTTATTATTTTCATTATAATATATATATATATATATATTGTCAAAAAATTATCGTGGGTTTAAACTTGATTTCAACACAAATTTATCTAAGGCTTTTATATTAGATATTTTTAATAAGGATATTTTAAAGAATTTTAAATTTCTGATAAAATAAGTAAACAGGAAGTAAGGAGGTTTTATGGATCAATTTTTTAACTTTATAGATAAAGTATTTTCTATTCAAGTTTTTGGAAATTTAACTTTATATCAATTATTATCAACAATTTTAAAATATGTATTTGTTGTTATTGTTTTGTACTTTATCTATTCAATTATTAGAATAATATATTATGATGTTAGATATGCTATTAAAAAAGAGCAAATATCTGATACATATTTACAATTCATAAATCAAAATCAAGAACACAAATTTAAAGTACAAGAATATTATTATATTGGCGACAATAATACTATTGGAAGAGATGATAAAAATACTATTTGCATAAAAGACAAATTTTTATCAAGTTTTCATGCGAGAATTATTTTAGACCAAGGTATTTATTTTTTGGAAGATATGAACTCTTCTAATGGAACTTTTTTAAATGATGAAAGAATTAATGAAGCGATAGAATTAAAAAACAAGGATATTATTAAATTTGGAGAACTTAAATTCTTATTTATAAACGGTGATGAAGATGATTAAAAATGAAAATATAAATATCACCAGGCAAAGACAATATAAAAATTCTGCTTTATTTCTTTTATTTGTATTTGAATTTTTAAGTTTAAGTTTGTCAATGATTTACAATGCTAAACATTTACAAAGCAGAGATTTCTATTCCTATTTAACAATACTAATTACAACAATATTATCTACAGTTTTGGCTAATAAATTTACAAGAAGCGATAGTATTTTATTACTTATTGTAAATATGTTGTTTTCAATTGGCGTTGCTATGATTTATAGGCTAGATCCTGCTTTAGGGAAAAAGCAATTGTTGTTTTATATAATTGGTGTGGTTGTATTTTTTATTACCTATTTTATATTGCCAAAAATAAAAAATTGGGATGATTACATTATTTTTTATTTTGTAATTTCTATAGTTTTATTTATGGCAACTTTGGTATTTGGTTTTGCATCTGGTGGTGCGAAAAACTGGATTGTAATTGGTCCTATTACCATACAACCATCAGAATTTATTAAAATTCCTTTTATATTTTTTGTGGCAAGCTTTTATACAAATTACAATAAATATAGAAAAAAAGCATTTGGTAAGTATTATTTGAATATTGGAATTTACTTTTTTATTTTGATGTTTTTTATTCAAAAAGAATTGGGAACAGCTTTAATATTTTTTGGAACAATGATTTTGACACAATTTGTTTATGAAAGAGATAGAAAGCTTATTCTTTTGAACGTAATATTTACAATTTTGGGAGCTATACTTGCATATTTTTTATTTTCTCATATTAGAGTTAGGGTACAAACATGGCTTGATCCATGGTCTGTTATTGACGATAAGGGTTACCAAATTACTCAATCATTATTTGCTCTTGCAAGTGGTGGATTGTTTGGTACAGGAATAGGCTTGGGTAGACCTGATTATATTCCAGTTGCAGAAAGTGATTTTATTTTTCCTGCAATTTGTGAAGAATATGGGATTTTTATGGGAATTGCAGTAGTTTTATTGTTCTTGATTTTAGTTTATAGGGCAATAAAAATTGCTCTTCAACAAGAAAATAAATTCTTTTCAATACTTGCTTTTGGTATAGGGGGGCTTTTTGCGCTTCAAACCTTGATAATTTTAGGTGGAGTTTTAAAACTTATTCCATTAACAGGTGTTACTCTTCCATTTATTTCTGCAGGAGGCTCCTCAATGGTATCAGGTTTTATTTTATTAGCCTGCCTACAATATTGTGGTCAAAAAATAGAAAATGGTGATGATAATGAAAAAGAAGAAAGATAAGCAAAAGCCATTTATTCAAAAAATCTTAGATATGGAAAAAAAACAAAGATTAAAAGACGAAGATAACAAACATATATTAGAAAAATCAACTATGAATAAAAGATTAATATATGTTATGATGCTTTTTATTCTTTTGTTTTTATCTATAGTTTTATATTTGGTATATTTTCAATTATTTAAAGCTCAAACTCTAGCTGATAACAGTCATAATAAAAGAAATTGGGTAAATGAAAATGTAATTAAAAGAGGAAATATCTACGATAGAAATGGAAATCTTTTAGTATATAACGAAAAAGATGATAATGGAAATAGTATAAGAGTTTATAAAAATGGGAAAATAAATTCGGCTTTTACTGGATATAATTCAATTAAGTATGGAAAAAGTGGTTTAGAAAAAACTTACAATAAGGAATTATTAGATATTTCAGACCAACCAACATCAAAAATAAGAGATATGGTTGAAAAATCTGGAGTAGGAAATAATTTAAATTTAACAATTGACCAAACAATTCAAAAAATAGCCTACGAAAGTTTGGGAGATCATATTGGCTCTATTGTCGTTATGGATCCAAGAAATGGAGAAGTTTTGGCAATGGTTTCAAAACCATCTTATGATCCAAACAGCCTAGACCAAGATTGGGATATGTTAATTCAAAATACAAATGCACCTTTGCTTAATAGATCCAGTCAAGGAATTTATAGACCTGGTTCTTCAATGAAGATTGTTACTGCTAATGCAATATTAGAGAGTAAATTAAATACTCATTATAACGATACAGGAAAAGTTAAAATTCAAGGCTATGATATAGAAAATTATGGTGGATATTCTTATGGGAATTTAAATTTAAGATCAGCGTTTTTAAATTCTGTTAATACTTATTTTGCATCAAAAACAGATGAATTAGGTAAAGATTTTTATAAACAAATAGCTGAAAAGTATATGTTCAATAAGGATTATAAGTTCGATATAGAAAAAATAAATTCCAAAATTCCATTTGATGATTTAAATCAAGTTGATTTAGCGATGACAGGATTTGGATATGGTAAGACAAAAGTTACTCCACTTCATATGGCAATGATTGCATCTACAATTGCTAATAATGGAAAAATGATGCAACCAAGACTTGTAAAAAATGTTGTAAACAAAGATGGAAAAATAATAAAAGAAAGTGAAAGTAAAGTAATATCAGATGTTACAAGTGTAGAAAATTCTAATTATATTAGAGATTTTATGGTTGATGTTGTAAATAGAGGAACGGGAACAAATGCATACACCAGAACTGTACAAATAGCAGGAAAAACTGGAACGGCCGATAAAAAAAACGGAGCAACAGATGCTTGGTTTGTTGGATTTGCTCCAGCTTATCAACCTAAATTAGCCTTTGCTATTGTTATCGAAGATTCTGATGATACAGCAGGAATTACAGCTGCTCCAATTGCAGGAGAGTTAATTACAAGTATTGTAAATAACGTCAATCTAAATTAAAATAATTAAAAAATGCTTTGGTAAAAAAATACATCCAAAGCATTTTTATTGTGAATATATAATTATAATAAAAAATTACAAAAGCTTATTTTTTATATTAGACCAATAATGGTTTTTATTTAAAATAAGCTTTTTTAGTTCCTTATTAGAAATTCTTGTGCTTATTTTAAAACTATTTGTCTTATATTCTTTGCCATCAAACAAGAAAACTGTGTGATAATTATCTCTTTTGCTAACATTAATTTCGATTTCAGCATTTTTCGGCAAAATTATTGGTGCCTTTAATGACCTATTTAAACTTGAAAAAATAGGAGCGATTGGTGTAAGTTGAAAGCCCTCAAGAGATTGGTGCAAAATTGCACCATTTGATGATAAATTATAAGCTGTTGAACCATGAGGAGTAGATATTATTAGACCATCTCCTGAAAAATTTTCTATAAAATTTCCATCAATAAAAAGTCTAAGCCTTACTATTTGATTTCTGTTGCTTTTTACTACAACTTCATTTACAGCATTAATTTTATTATTACCAATATTTGATTCGAGAATTGCAAGTTTTTCCATATAATAATTTTTTTCAGATAATCTTCTTACAAAATCTTCAATATTGTCAGGATTTACTTCTTGATAGAAACCTAAATGACCTGTGTTTATACCTATAAAAGGAATTTGAGAAAATTTTGAAAGCTTTACAGCGTTTAAAAATGTTCCATCTCCACCAATAACAAGGTTTAAGCAAGCGTTTGGATCATAGTTATTGGAAATTTCATATCCAAAATCTTTTAATATTGCTCTAGTTTTATTATAAATATTTTTAGTATATCTAGATTTATTTTTGAAAATATTAATCGTTTTATTCATTGTTACTTACCTTTCTTAAGATATAATTAATTATAACATAAAAAAATTTTTGAGGAAAAAATGACATATATTGAATTTAAAACAGATAGAAAGATTAGTTTAAAAAAATTATTGCTAGATAAGAATATTTCAAATAGGGCTTACAAAAAAATAATTAAAAATTCTATCTTGGTTAACGATAAAAAAATAGAAAAAAATATTAAATTAAATCCAGATGACAATATTAGAATAATTATTGAGGATGAATCACTTAATTATGAGCCGATAAATAAAGAGCTTGAAATTTTATATGAAGATCAAGATATAATTGCTATAGACAAAGACGCAAATCTTACTGTAAATTCTAAAGGTCAAGAAAGTTTGGCAAATTATATTAGCTATTATTTTTTGAAAAATAATATAAAATCTCAAGTTAGATTTATAAATAGACTTGATATGAATACATCAGGAATTATTTTGATTGCAAAAAATCCTTATGCCCAAGCATATTACCAAAAATTAATTGAAAATAATGATTTTGATAAAGAATATTTGGCACTTGTAGAAGGAAATTTAGAAATAGATAAAACAATTTTTTTGAAGATAAATTATGATGAAAATAATAAAAAAATGAAAATAGCAGATGAAGGCGATGAAATAAAAACATATTTTAAAAATATAAAATTATACGATAAATTTTCCTTAATTTATTGTAAAATTTTTACAGGCAAAACTCATCAAATTAGAATTTCCTTATCAAATTTAAATCATCCAATAATTGGAGATAAACTTTATGGTTCAAAATATAAATTGGATAGGTTTTTATTGCATTCATACAAGGTAAGTTTTATAAGATTTAGAGACGGAGAAAAAATAACGATATTATCACGACCAAAATTTGATAAATATTTAAATTCTAGTCTTTTAAGAGACAATAGCTAATTTGCAATTATGCTTTTCATGATATATAATAAAGGTATTCCAAGGGGCAAGGTCCAAATTTAAACCTACAACATTTATAAGGGATTGCGGAGTTTTGACTTTGATGGCAAGCCTCCTTTGAGTGGAAGTCAGATATTTCAAACAGCAAACCCACCTTCACTTACGCGAAGGTATTAAATAATAGGGCCGCCTTGGATTTTTTTTATATTTTGTTGTTTTTATCCAATAGTGGGTATAAATTTATAAGAACGAAAATTTAAAAAATAATAAATAAGGAGAGTTAATATGAGTATAGCTGATTATATTGAAAGTAAAGCACAAAGAAAACAAAGAGAAATTAAATATGAAATTTGGAAAATGAAAAATCACGATAGCAGAATGAGAGCTCAAGGAGCTTTGGTTGGAGCTGTTGCAGGAGTTGCTGCTGGTTTATTACTTGCACCAAAATCTGGTAAAAATTTAAGAAAAGATATAGTTAATTCTGTTGATAACACAATTAATCAAGTTAAAGATACAACAAATGATTTTGTAGAAAGCGCTAAAGAATCATACGTTGATTTTAAAGATAGAGCATATACAGAACTACAACCAATTGAAGAAGGCTTTGAAGAAGGAAAAAAAGTAGTTAAAGATACTTATGAAAAAACAAAAGCAAATCTAAAAGATAATGCAAAAGATGTTAAAGAAGAAGCTGAAAAATTAAAAGAAGATGCTAAAGACGTTAAAGATGCTGCAAAAGAAGGCGCAAAAGAAGCGAAAAAAGACGTCAAAGAGGGCAAAGAAGAAGTTAAAGAAGTAGCAGAAGATACTAAAAAGAAAGCTGGAGAAGTAAGAAGAGCAGAAGATAAAAAAAATAAGTAAGGAGTAGATAATGGTTACCATAAATTTAAGATTAATAGGAGATATTATCTTAGTATTAGTAGGCATAATCGCTATTGTATTTCTTGCTATGTTTTTGAAAAAAGCATCAGGTTTGGTTCAATCTATTCAAAAAATTGTTGACAAAAATGAAGATAATTTAGATAATGTAATAAATAAACTACCAAACTTGGTTGATCAAGCAAATATTTTAGTAGAAAATGTAAATGGATTAGTTTCTGATCCTAACCTAAAAATGGCTATATCCAATGCAAATCTAGCTATTTCTAATGTAAGTGATATAACTGTAGATATAAAAGATACAGTGAACTATTTTGGAGAAAGCGTAATAGATACAACTGATACATTTGGAGAAGGAATTGCTTCAATAAATGATTATGCGTCATTAATTATGGATGTGTTTGATATAGTTAGAAGCGTAATATCAGGAAGATAGGCCATCAATAGATGGCCTTTATTATTTTTTAATAATGAAAGGAGCATATATGGCACAACCTACAATTAAAGATGTAGCAAAACTTGCAGGTGTATCAATTTCCACTGTATCGAGAGTAATGAATGATTCAAAACCTGTTAGTCCTGAAGCAAGAAAAAAAGTACTAGATGCAATTAACAAATTGGATTTTAAACCTAACGAATTAGCAAGAAGTTTGGTTATGAAAAAATCTAATCTAATTGGTGTAATAGTTGAAGATATTGGCATTGAATATATGGCTCAACTAATTAGAGGCGTTGAAGAAATTGGTCACTTGTATAAATACGATATAATTCTTTCAAGTACTTATGGAGATGATAATTCTCTAGAAAATGCAATAGACTTTTTGTCAACAAAACAAGTTGAAGGAATTGTAGTAATAAGTGAAGATATTTCTGCAGAAATTCTAGTTAAATTGAGAGATAATAAAATACCATTTTTATTATTAGATAAATTCCACGATTTCAAAAAAATAAATACTGTAAAAATAGATTATGAAAAAGAAGAATATGAATTAACAAAATACTTATATGAACAAGGGCATGAAAATATTGCTTACGTTACTTTAAAAGAACATAATTATTTAACAGATGTAAAAATTAAAGGATATGAGAAATTTGTTAATGAAAATAATTTAAAATCTATTATTATAGAAGCTGATGGAAAAAATAGTGATGATGGGTATAATATTGGGGAAGAAGTTATATCTCAAGCTAAAAGTGAAAATGTAAGTGCTATAAGCTTTTATAACGATCAAACTGCAGTTGGATTTATTTCATATTGCTATGATAACAATATAAAAATTCCAGAAGATTATTCAGTAGCAGGATTTGGAAATTTTGAAATTTCTAGAGTATACAGACCAAAATTAACTACTGTGTCTATACCAAATTATGATATAGGAGCAATAGGAATAAGAGCTTTGATTAAAAGAATAAGAGGCGAAGAAGATATACTAGAAAATGATTGGGTTTTGGATGCTCAATTAATAGAAAGAGATAGTACAAAAAAGCATTAGTTGAATGTAACTTATTTAAATGTTAAAATAATAATATAATAATTTAGGAGGCAATTATGGCAGAAAGAAAAATTGTTGTAACTAACGAAACAGGTCTTCACGCAAGACCAGCAGCATCTTTGGTTCAATTTGTAAAAAATTACCCAGGTGATGTAAAATTAGTTAAAGATGGAAAAGAAGCTAACGCAAAAAGCATTTTCAATGTTATGAGTCTTGGGATCTCAAAAGGTACAGAAATTGGTATCATAGTTGAAGGCGAAGACGAAGAAGCATTTGCAGATAAATTAACTGATTTTATAGATAACTTATCAGAATAATTAATTAAGGGGTACATCAAGTACCCCTATATTTTTATAATAGAAAGGAAATTTAAGATATGTCTAATAAACTAAAAGGTATTATAGCTTCAAATGGAGTTGCTATTGCAAAGCTTTTTCTATTTAATAAAGAAGAATTAGTTATTGATAAGTCAAATATTAGTGATCAAGATAAAGATTTACACGTTAAAAAAGTAGAAGATGCTATCAGTTCCTATTTCAACGACTTAGATTACAAAGAAAAAAATGAACAAAATGAAGAAGTTTTAAATATTGTTAGAGCTCATAAGGAATTATTACAAGATCCTTATTTTGTTGATACAATCAAAGAAAAAATCCAAAATGAAAATAAAAATGCTGAGCTTGCTACAAATGAAACAGTTGAGCAAATGGTAATGGTTATGTCAGCTCTAGAAGATGAATATTTAAAAGAAAGAGCTGATGACTACAAAGATATTGGATTTCAAGTTCTTTGCAAAATTAAAAATGTTGTACCTAAAGATTTGTCAAAATTAGATGAAGAATGCATTATTATTTCTAAAGAACTTACACCTTCTGATACATCAAATATGGATAAGGAAAAAGTTTTAGGATTTGCAACAGACCTTGGAGGAAAAACTTCTCACGTTTCAATAATTGCACAAAATTTAGATATTCCAGCACTTGTAGGTATGCAAGATGTTTCAAGTAAGATTAATGGCGAAGAGCTTGCGATAATTGATGGAAATCAAGGAATTTTAATTGTAGATCCTAGCGAAAAAGAAATAGAAGATTATAAAAATTTAATTGAAAAAGAAAAAGAAGAAAAACAAAGACTTGAAAAAGTTAAAAATTTAGAAGCTAAAACTTTGGATGATAAAGTTTGTGAAGTTTCTGCAAATATTGGAAATATTGAAGATTTAAAAGTAGCAATTGAACATGGTTGCGATGGGGTTGGTTTATTTAGAACAGAATTTTTATATATGGAAAATGATCATTTCCCAACAGAAGAAGAACAATATGAAGTTTACAAAGAAGCTACACAAATGCTTGGAGAAAAACCTTTGGTTGTAAGAACTTTAGATATAGGTGGAGATAAGGGACTTGATTATTATGATTTTCCAAAAGAAGAAAATCCATTCTTAGGTTACAGAGCAATTAGGTTTTGCTTAGACCATCAAGATATTTTTAAAGACCAATTAAGAGCTTTGCTAAGAGCATCAGCTTATGGAAATTTGAAAATAATGCTTCCTTTTGTAATTTCAACTGATGAAATAAAACAAACTAGACTAATCCTTGAAGAATTGAAAAAAGACCTTGATAAAGAGGGAATTGCTTATAATAAAGACATAGATCTTGGAATAATGGTTGAAACTTCAGCTTCAATTATTATGGCAGATAAATTAATAAAATATTCTGATTTCTTTTCAATAGGAACAAATGACCTTACCCAATACACCTTAGCTTGCGACAGGGGAAATGAAAATATTTCAGATATTTATAACAATTTCAATCCAGCAGTAATTAGATCTATTAAACATGTAATTGATGAAAGTCACAAAGCTGGAAAATGGACTGGAATGTGTGGACAATTTGCCTCAGATACAAAGGCAACAAAACTATTGTTAGGACTTGGATTAGACGAATTTTCAGGATCAGCTTCAAAACTTCCAAAAGTTAAAGATATTATTTTAAATTCTAATTTTAAAGAAGAAGAAAAATTCGCCTTAACTATTTTAGATTTAGAAGATGTTAAAGATGTTGAGGAGTCAATAGAAAAACATAATTAATGGATAAAAAAATGAATGATAAATCTCTAGATATTATTAAAAGAACCAAATTTTTTACAGATAAAATTAAAAATATATCTTCAATCGAGGATATTTCATCTAATAAAATTAGAGTGATTTCAAATGAAAAATCTTATGTTTTGGGTTTGTATTCAATGGATGATTTTGATAAATTAAAAAAAGAAGAAATTATTAATAATTATCTAAAAAGTATAGATTTATTAGATACTTTGGATTTATTTGAAATAGGAATAATGCCAGATATTAACAAATCTTACAAAATATTTGAGTACAGGGATGAAATTTCCTTGGGAGATTATTTAGATAAGCTTAAAAAAGATGAAATATATAATATTGGTATAAAATTTGGTAAAATTCTAAAAAATATTCATATCAAAAAAATTGATGAGTATGATGGATTTGATTGGTATAAAAATGTAGATACAAAAGTCAATTTCTTACTTTATAGGCATGGGTTAAATAAGATTAATGATAATAACGATTATATTTTGATTGATTATTTGACCTCAAATAAATATATATGCAAAAATACTGCATTTAATTCTTTGTATCAAAATATTAGTGAAAAAAATATTAGGATATTTGATGATGGGGAAATTGATATTAGAGGCTTAAAAGAAATTAAAATTGGAGATGGAGTTAGTGATTTTGTAAATATAAATAAAATTGCTATAAAATATCCTGAATTTGCCAAAGGAGTTCTTGATTCTTATCATAACGATGAAGTGATTTCAAGAAAATTTTATAGGCTATTAAGTTTCTACCAAGTTTATTATATTCTAGAATCTTTGGTTGATATTAGAGATAAAAAAGAACCATATTTAAATGAGCAAGAAATTGAAGCGATTTTAAATATGTATGATAATTTTTCAGAAATCATTCCTACATGGGCAAGATAAATTTTATAAAGAGGCTAAGAAAGTAAATTTTTTAGCCTTTTATTTTTTTGTAAATTAAAATCAAATTTTGATTTATTGTAGAAAATTAAAAAATATGATAAAATTTATATAAATATTTACAAAAGGGAAAGATAGTATGGTAAAAAATTTTAAAAAAGTTTTTAATATTGGATTTAATTCAATATTATTAGCATTCGGCTTATATTTTTTTTTAGTTCAACATAATATTGCGCCAGGTGGTGTTACTGGAATTTCTTTAATTATGGCAAAACTTTTTAATTTTTTCACGGTTGGACAATGGTATTTAATTTTAAATATAATTTTATTTATTATGGCTTTTTTACTTATGGGAAAAGATTTTGGGAAAAAGACAGTCTTGTCTGCATCAATTATTTCCTTGGCTATAATGTTTTTTGAAAGATATTTTCCACAAACAATTTTAACTGATGATTTGATAATAAACGTATTCTTTGGTGCAGGTATTGTATCTTATTCTTTAAGTTGTATTTTTTTTAATGATGCATCTTCTGGAGGAACTGATATAATTGCTGCAATCATAAATAAATATTTTAATATGACAGTAGCAAAATCTTTATTTATGATCGACTCTCTTGTAGTTTTGATGGCAGTCAAAGAATTTGGAGTGGAAACTGCTTTGTATGCGGTTTTATCTGTTATTATTCAATCATTTGGTTTTAATTATTTCATACAAGGATTAGGAAGAAAAATTGCCATTACTGTTATTAGTGATTATAGTGATGAAATTAATAAAATGATTTTGGGTAAATATAAAAGAGGAGTAAGCCTTTACAAAGCAGAGGGAGGTTTCTCTCATAAAGAAAGAAATATAATATTAACTGTAGTTCCTTTTAGAAAATACATACCTATTAGAGATGATATATTAAAAATTGATAAAAACGCATTTGTTTTTACTCATGCTATATCAGAAGTGCTAGGAGAAGGATTTACATATCAAGTTTTTGAATAATTGGGAGTGATTTAAATTAAAAATTTAAAAATAAAAAGATTTAATAAAAATAAGGCATACATACAAACAAAATATGGCGATGCTGTAATTGACAAAAATGAAGTAAAAGAATACAAACAAGGCGATGAAATAAAGACATATATTTATTTTGACAAGAATAATACTTTAAGAGCAAGCATAAATCTTGATATTGAAAGTGGAAAAATATATAGTTTAAAGTGTATAGATGTCAAAAAAAATGGAGCATATTTTTTATACCAAGATAAAATAAAATTATTAATGCCAGCTAGTGAGAGAACATATAAGGTTATTAAAGATATGACTTATCCAGTTGGACTTATCATAGATGATCAAAATATGCCTATTCTTACAAGCAAAATTAGGGATATGTTATCGTTTGACCATAATTTTAAAGAAAATGATATTGTTGAAGGAAGAATTTATTCTATAAATAAACATATAGGAGCTTTCATTGCGATTAATAATCAATTTGACTCGTTAATAAGAATTAAAGAATTAAATGGAGTTCATATTGAGGGAGAACTTTTAAAATTAAGAGTCAAAGAAGTTAGAGAAGATGGAAAAATTGAATTATCTAATAGAAAAAGATCTTATCTTGAAATAGATGATGATTGTCAAAAAATTTTAGATTATTTAGAAGAAAATAATGGTTTCTTAAATTTGGGAGATAAGTCATCTCCTGATAAGATTTATAAAATATTTGGATTTTCAAAATCTGCCTATAAAAGAGCTATAGGTAGACTTTATAAAGATAAATATATTAAGATTTATCCTAAAAAAATACAATTATTGGAGAGGTAAAATGACAGAAAAAAATAAGGATATATTAGCAGAAGTAAATGGTAAAAAGATTACTCAAAAAGAAGTTGTAAGCTTTATTACAAAAATGCAAGGTGGACAACAATTTTTGAATCCACAAGGAATTCATCAAATTACAGACGAATTAGTTAATCAAGAATTGATGTATATAGATGCATTAGAAAACAAACTAGATGAAGATGAAGAATTTACTAAAGAGTTAGAAATAACAAAGGAAAATATGCTCAAAAATTATGCAATGCACAAATTATTTGAAAGCATAGAAGTAAGCGACGAAGAAATTAAAAATTATTATGATAACAATAAAGATGTGGTTAAAAAGCCAAAATCTTACAGAGCAAGTCATATTTTAGTAGATGATGAAGAAAGTGCCAAAAATATTTTAAATGAAATAAATGATGGTTTAAGTTTTGAAGATGCTGCTAATAAATATTCAAAAGATAATGGCTCAAAAAATGGAGATTTGGGAGAATTTCCAAAAGGAACTATGGTTAAAGAATTTGAAGAAGCCCTTGATAAACTAGGAGAGGGAGAAATTTCAAAACCAGTAAAGACACAATTTGGTTATCATATAATAAAATTAGACCATATACATGATGAGTATTTACCAGAATTTGATGAAATAAAAGATAGAATTCACGATACACTTTTGATGATAAAAAGACAAGAAAAATATTTAGAAAAAACAAGAAAAATCAAAGAGAAGGTAGAAGTTAAAAAATATTACTAAGAAGGAAATTTTATGGAAAAGTCGAATTATTCCAGTAAGCTAAGGGCAATTGCAAAAGATTTAAGTGAATATATTAAAGTAATTGATGATAAAAAATCGCTTATAAAATTTGTTTTGTCAAAAGCTAAGGAAAGAAAATTAGTTATACTTTTAATAAACGATTGTTATTATATAAAAAATGAAAATTCGAAAGCTGTTTTACACCTAAATATTAGTGATAAAATAAACCAATCTTCTTTAATTAAAATTAAGGAAGATGAAGATTTTTCATTTGAAACAAATTTGAATCCAACTGAAATAAGCGGGATTTTATCGATAACAATGCTACTTGAAGAAGGTATAAATAATTTTGATATTTTATTAACAAATAATTATATAAATGATTATAATAAAGATTTTTCTGTTTTAAGATCCGTTATAAGATCAAAAAATATTATTAATTTAAATTTAAATGAATCTGATTGCATAGCAGAAAGTTTTGCTTCACATACGATTAGTACAGTTGGAATTCCTATAAATAGGAAAGAAATTGACGAAGAAAGTTTCTTAGAAAATAATTTAATTTATAGAATAAGTCTTAAAAATATAGCTGGCGATAATTTTTCTAATGATTTCAATAATGTTTTCAAAAACACAATAAAAATGTTGATGACTTTTATCAGAAAAATAAAATCAAAAGTTGATTTAGATGTAATTAATATTGAAGGCGGTGGCAAGCACGACAAAACACCATCTTATTGTTTTGTAGACTTAGTTTGTAAAAATGAATTCGAAAATGATTTATTAGATGTATTTTATTTATTTGAAAGCGAATATTTAACTGCAAATTTAAAAATTGAACCAAATTTAAAATTTGAAATAAAGAAGATAGATAAATTAAAATTTTATCCAATGACTCAAGAATCATACAATCACATAGCTTCTTTCGTTGAATTATCATTAAATGGAACATTTTCTGTAGATAGTAATACAAAAACCACAATCTCTTCTTCGGTTTTAACAAAAGTAAGAACTTCAAGTTATAAATTAAATGCTGTTATGATTTTTAGGTCTTTATCAGAAGAAAGTTTAAGCAGAATGTTAGAACAAACTAAGCTTGCTAGTGATATTAATGGGGGAGAATTTACAAATAGGTTATCAATTCCTTCATGGCAAAACAAAGAAAATGATCTGGCTCTTATATTTAAAGATACCTATGATTATTTATATAAGAGCAATTTAGAGATAATAAAAACACAATATTCTTTAGACTGCAACCTGATTTTTTATAAATTTAATGTTAATATGATATCAATTGGGGTAAAATATAAACAAGTGGATATGATAAATTCTGCTTGTGATTTTAAAGATATTTTAAAAACTTTTTCTTTAATTAAGGAAGTTTTGTTTAAACTAAATAAAAATTTGGAGTGAAGATGTCAAAAAAATTAGAAATTCATAATCATGAAATTGAGTTTGAAAAAAATGAAGGAAAAGCAATAATTGAATTGCAATTGGATGATAATCCTATTCAATGTTATTTAATTGATATATTTTCTGTAGATGGCGTTGATTATATAGCCTTAGTTGATTCTGAAAACAGCGAACTTATTATTCTATTGTATGAATTAGAGGATGAAGAAAGCGGAGAAATCAAATTAAATTCTTTAGAAGATGAAGATAAACTTGATGAAATATATCATTTATTTTCACATTATTGGGATTACGATACAATTGATGAGATTGTAAGTGAATACGAAAGTGATTTAGAAGATAGTGATTTAAATGAATAGGGATTTACCATATTTTCCTATATCAGAATATTACAAATTAGAATATGGACAAAAGGTATATAAACTACCTGTAAAATTATCTTTATCTTGTCCAAACAGAGATGGAGAAAAAAGTACAAAAGGATGTATTTTTTGCTCGGAAAGTGGGGGAAGTTTTGAAAATTTACCTTCATTTTTGACAGTCGATAGGCAATTAGAGATAAATAAAAATTATATAGGTAGTAGATATAAAGCAAAAAAGTTCATAGCCTATTTTCAAAACTTTTCAAATACTTATGTAGAGTTCGAAAAATTTAAAAATATTATTGAAGCTTGCAACAAGGAATATATTGTAGCTATATCAATATCAACTAGAAGTGATTGTATCACATATAAAAAATTAGATTTTTTAAGTGATTTTTCAAAAAAAACAGGGATTGATATAATCATAGAATTGGGTTTACAAACTGCAAATTATAAAACTCTAAAGATTCTTAATAGATGTGAAGATTTAGCTGACTTTATAAAAGCTTGCAATATGATAAATGAATATGGATTTAGGATTTGTACTCATGTTATCTTATCACTTCCTTGGGATGATGATGAAGATATAATTGAAACTGCTAGGATTATTAATGTACTTAGAGTAAAAGAGGTTAAAATTCATTCCTTGTTTGTAATAAAAAATACAAAACTTGAAAAAATGTATCAAAACAATGAATTTAAAATGCCCTCAAAAGAAGATTATCAAAAAAATGTTATTTTGTTTTTGAGATATATTAATAAGGATATAGCAATACAAAGACTTGTAGGAAGAGCACCTAAAGAAGATTCTGTTTTTTGTAATTGGAACTGTTCATGGTGGATGATTAGAGATGAAATTATAGATTATATGAACGAAAATAATATTTTTCAAGGCGATATGACTTGCCAAAAAGAATATAAAAAATTAAAGGGAGAGATGAAATGATTTATTTAGTATTAGGACCATCAGGAAGTGGAAAAACAAAATGGCTAATAGACCAAGCTAATGATGAAAAAGGTAAAGGAAACACAAATATAGTATTTGTTGATAGTGATAATGAACAAATTTATTCACTTGACCATTCTGTAAGACTAATTGATGCTTCAAACTTTTTTATAGATTCTGTAGAATCTTTTAGAGGGTTTATAGCTGGAATATTAGCAAGAGATTATGATATTGGAAAAATTTATATTGATGGTATCTACGATATAATTGATATTAATAGTGAAAATATTGAGAAACTTTCAGATGACTTAACTAAACTTTCAAATGAATGTAATGTAGATGTTTATCTTGGCCTAGATTGTAAGTCAAGTGATATACCTGAATCTCTTGATGCAGAAATTCACGAAACAAAATTATTAGATTAAATTTAAGCCGTCTCTAAGAGACGGTTTTTTGATATTATGTTAGATGAAGTAAAAAAATTAGAATCTTTCAATAAATGGAGAAAGGAAAGCATTGATTTATTAACTAATCAAAAAATTGGTAAAGATGAATTTTTAGAATTAAATTATAGGTATTTGGTAAAGCTCGATTTAAAACCATTTTCAAATATTTCTTCTGTTTTAGAAGCTGTATATAATTATCAGTATTACAATATAATGGCAAAAAGATCTAATCAAATGGCTCTTACTTTTATTTCTAAAAAAAAGAAAAAATATCAACAAGAAATAAACAATAGGGAAAATTATTATTATTTAAAAGATTTAGCAACAGAAAAATTGCTTGAATTGATAGATTATAAGGATATAGAAGCTTATTTCATAAAATTAAAATCAAAAAGATTAACAGGTGAAATATTTGAGATATATCTAAAAGATTTTGATAAGTTGATACTGCATTCAAAAAATAAAAGTCTTCTTCAAAAATTAAAAGAGAAAGAATGTTTTTTGGATGAAGCAAAAATATCTATGATTGATTCCTATGTTAATAAATCATATTAATATGATAGAAGTTAAAATTAATGAAAATGATGCAAATCAAAGATTTGACAGATTTTTAAGAAAATATTTACAAAATGCTCCCTTATCACTTATTCAAAAAAATATTAGAAAGAAAAATTTTAAAATAAATGATAAAAGAGCAAAAAAAGATGATTTCGTTAAAAATGGCGATATTATTACAATGTACATTAAAGATGAAGATTATAAAAAATGGGTTAGAAAAAAAGAATTCAAAGCTAGTGATTTTGACCTTGATATAATATATGAAGATGAAAATATTATTATAATTGACAAAAAATCTGGAGTATTATCTCATGCTGCCAATAAAAATGATTATGGAAATAATATAGTAGATCAGATGACTTCATATTTATATAAAACAAACAAGGTAAACAGTAGAGATTTAACTTTTAAACCAAGTATAGTAAATAGACTTGATAGAAATACTGCAGGACTTATTATTGGAGCAAAAAATGCAAAAGCACTTAGAAGTCTTAACAAAGCAATTCGTCAAGGAAAGATAAATAAATATTACCTTACTATAGTTGAAGGAGAAATTCATAAAGATTTTGAAATTGATACTAGAATTTCAAAAAATGAAAATAAAAACATGGTAAAAGAAAAAGAAGATGGAAAAAGGATTATTACAAAATTTCATCCTCTAGAAACAAAAAATAATTTTACGCTACTAGAGTGTAAGCTTATTACTGGAAAAACCCATCAAATTAGATATTCATTAAATAAAAATTCTACACCAATTATTGGCGATAGAAAATATAGTAAATCAAATATAGATTATAAAAAAATAAATCTTAATAATCAAGCCTTATTAGCCTACAAATTAGAATTTGATTTTATTGATAATTTATCATATCTAGATAAAAAAATATTTATTTCAAGACAAGTAGGAAAAATTAATGACCTAAAAGAGGAAGTCTTCTATGGAAATCTTATTAAATGATGAGTTTTTAAAAACAAATAAAAAATTTTTATATGAAATTATAAAAGAAAAATACCCAAATAATTTTAAAGATTATATTTTAGCAAATGTGAATGGAAAAATTGTAGATCTTAATTATAAAATTTTTCAAGATGACAAAATAGATTTAATAAAAAAATATACTCACATAGCAAATTTATCCTATGAATCTACCATAGCTTTGATTTGTATGCTTGCAATAGAAAAAATTTATAAAAACAAAAAAGTTAATATAGAATATTCTGTTAATAATTGTTTATACTTATCAGTTGAAAATTTTAAAATCTTGCATAAAGATATAGAAAAAATAAAAAAAGAGATGGAAAATCTAATAAAAGAAGATTTTCCAATTGTTAAAAAAACTTACAAAAAAACCGAAGCTCTTAAAATCTTTAAAGAAAATGATGACTTAGATAAGTACAATTTATTAAATAGTTTAGATTTAAATGAAATAAATATATACGACGTAAAAGATAAATTTTATTTTTTTACTAATTATTTATGCCCAAAATCATCTTGGATAGAAGATTTTGATATAATTTATTATCATCCAGGAATTTTAATAAATTATAAAAAATCTGAAAATTCAAAATTATTAGATTTTAAAGAGCAAATTAATATACCAAAAATATATGAAAGATCAAAAAGATGGACAAATCTACTGGGAATTAAATTTGCAAGCGATTTAAATGAATTAGTAATAAATGATAAAATTGAAAGCTTGGTTAATGTTAATGAAACATATTATAATAATCAGTTAAATAAATGTGCCAAAGATATTATTGCAAATAATATGAATATAGTTATGCTTGCAGGGCCTTCCTCATCAGGAAAGACAACTACAGCAAAAAAATTAGCAATTCAACTTGCGGTATTGGGAAAAGATGCTTATGTAATTTCAACTGATGATTATTTTGTAGATAGAAATAAAACGCCCTTAGATGAAAATGGAAATAAGGATTTTGAAAGTATTGATGCCATAGATCTACATAGTTTAAATGAAGATTTATTAGATCTTTTAGAGGGCAAAGAAGTTATTTTACCTTCTTTTAATTTTATAAAAGGAATTAGAACCTTATCAAATAAAAAAATAAAAATGAAAGATAATACGATTTTGATAATAGAAGGAATTCATGCTCTAAATCCAAAACTTACTGACTATATACCAGAAAAAAATAAATACAAAATTTACGTTTCAGTTTTAACAGGTATAAATATAGACTCAACAAATAGAATTTCATCAACTGAAACAAGACTTATAAGAAGAATAGTTAGAGATAACAAGTACAGAGGATATGATACTTTGGAAACTTTAAAATCTTGGAATAAGGTAAAATTAGGAGAGCAAAAATATATTTTTCCTTATCAAAATAGGGCAGATTTTTATGTAGATTCATCACTTATATATGAATATAATGCATTAAAAAAATACGCCATAGAATGTTTCAAACAAGTTTCAAAAAATTCTAAATATTATTATATGGTTGATAGGCTTGAAAATATTTTGTCATATTTTGTAGAAATTGAAAATACAAAAATAATTGACGATCACTCAATACTTAGAGAATTTATAGGAGAAGATAATGACTAAAACAATAGGACTTGATATAGGTGGAACAAAAATTCAAGGTGCTGTAATCGATGAAAATGGAGAAATTTTAAAAACTTATAGACTTGAAACTTGTGCTAGAGAAGGAAAAGATAAAGTTTTAGAAAATATTTCAAAAATTATAGAATTTTTAAAAACTGATGAAATTGAAGCTATTGGTGTTGGAACACCTGGTTTTATAGATTCAGAAAATGGAATAGTTACTTTTGCAGGAAACATAGATGGTTGGACAGGTCTTAATTTAAAAAAAGAACTTGAAAAAATATCAGGACTTCCTGTATTTGTAGAAAATGATGCAAATATAGCTTTGGTTTGTGAAAAATGGCTAGGAGCTGGTAAAGGTTATAATGATATAGTTATGATTACAATTGGAACAGGACTTGGCGGAGCTGTTTATAATGAAAAAATGGGATTATTATCTGGAAGTAATTTTCAAGGAGCAGAGCTTGGACATATAATTTTACATCCTGATGGAGAATATTGTACATGTGGACAAAGTGGTTGCGCAGAAAGTTATTGTTCTGGAACTGCTATTGTAAGACATTATGAAGAATTAACAAGAAATGAATTAAATGGGGAAGAAATATTTAAACTTGCTAATGATGATGATGAAAATGCAAAGAAAGTCATTGAAAGATTTACAAGCGATTTGGCTTGGTTTTTAACAAGTTTGAGAAATATTTTTGATCCTCAATTAATAATTGTTGGTGGTGGAGTAATAAATTCTAAAGATTTTTGGTGGAATGAAGTTTTGGAAAATTTCAAAAAATATTGTCATTTATCTGATAAAATTGAAATCAAATCAGCTAAATTTTTAAATGAAGCTGGTGTTATTGGTGCAGGAAGAATTGCAATGGAAAGGTTAAAAAATGAGTGATAAAATTTTAATTTGCGATGACGAAGAACATATCAGACAATTTATGAAAATAAATCTTGAATATGCAGGATTTAATATTATTGAGGCTGGTAGTGGAGAAGAAGCATTGAGATTAGCAGATGAAGAAGAACCTTTGGTTTGTATTTTAGATATAATGCTACCAGGAATTAGTGGATATGAAGTTTGCGATAGCATAAGAAAAAAATATCCAAAAGTCGGCATAATTATGGTGTCTGCAAAAAGTCAAGATATTGATAAAATTTTAGGACTTGAAAGAGGCTGTGATGATTACATTATAAAACCATTCAATCCTCAAGAGCTAATTTTAAGAGTCAAATCTTTGATGAGAAGAGTTAAATTTATTGATGTAGAAAAAGAAGAAAAAAATGAAAATGTTCTTGAAGATGGTTTATTCAAATTAGATTTGTATGCTAGAAATTTTTATAAAAATAATATAGAAATTGATGTTACACCAACTGAGTTTACAATATTAAAAAACTTTATTTTAAATAAAGGTAAGGCAATGAGTAGAATGGAAATAATGAAAGATACTTGGGGCGATAATTATAGCACAGATACAAAAATCGTAGATGTAAATATAAGAAGAATTAGAGCAAAAATTGAAGAAAATCCAGCAAGACCCGAGTATATAGAAACAGTTTGGGGAACAGGTTATAGATGGAGATAGAAAAAAAGAAAAAATCATTATTTAAAATAAATTTTAATAGCATAATTTTTAGTATTATGAAAATAATAATGATTTTTGTAACTTTAGTTGTTGTAGGATTTGAAATTTTTTCATATAGGTCAATTACTAATTATTATGAATCTGCACTTGTTGGAGCTATGCTTAATCAAGCAAAATATAATCAAGTTTTATATTCAAATTATTTGTCTAGATATGATCTTTCGGAGATTGTAATTGGAGATAAGAATTCTTTTTATAGAAATAATGTTAGTCAAGTTCAAATCTTAGATAATTCTTCCAATGTTTTATTTGATTCACTTGGCTCTTCAAAAATTGGTACAAAAATAAAATCTACTGATGTCATCAATGCAAACAAAGGTGAATATTCTTACCAAAAAATAATCAATAAAAAGACAGGAGAAGAAGTTATAGCTCTTTCATATCCATTAAGCGATAACCAAAAACAAATTGGTATTATAAGGCTAATTTCTTCTACTGCAAAGGTAAAAGAAAATGTAAATAATCAAATGATTATATTTTTATTTTTTGGCTTTACAATTTTTCTTTTTGCGCTGGTGGTTTCTTTTTATGCATCAAAAAGATGGATTGTACCAATTAAAAATTTGACAAAGGTTGGAGAAAAATTAGCTCAGGGAGATTTTAAAGTAAAAGCCAGTGAAGATGGAAAAAATGAAATTTCCGAACTAGGGCAAACTCTTAATTATATGAGTGAAAATATAGTTAAAAGAGAAGATATGAAAAATGAATTTATATCTTCTGTTTCACATGAGCTTAGAACTCCACTTACTTCTATTAAAGGTTGGGCAATAACTTTACAAGCAAAAGAAATTCAAAAAAATGAAGATATGCTAAATCAAGGATTAACTATAATTGAAAATGAGGGAGAAAGATTGTCGCTTATGGTAGAAGATCTTCTTAACTTTTCAAGATTATCTTCCACATCTTTTCAATATGAAAAAGAAGATCTTAATATTGTTGAGATTGCAAAAGAAGTTTATCAACAACTTTATCCTAGAAGTTTAAATGAAAAAATAAATTTTGATTTTAAAACTGCTTACGAAGAAATTATTGTTAATTGTGATAAAAATAGAATGAAAGAAGTCTTTATAAATATCATTGACAATGCCATGAAATTTACTCCAAAAGATGGACATATTGATATTTTTATAAGTAAAGAAGATGAAAATGTAAATATTGAAGTTAAAGATGATGGAGAAGGAATTAAAGAAGATGAAATTTCTTTTGTTTCTAGTAAATTTTTCAAAGGTTCTTCATCAAAAAGCCAAACTGGATTGGGCTTATCTATTTGTGAGGAAATAGTAAAAGCTCATGATGGAAAACTTGTAATAAAAAGTAAATATACAGTTGGGACTTCTGTCATTGTAGTTTTACCGAGGGCTAAAGTATGAAAAAATTTAAAAAATTAATACTATTAATATTTCTTTTTGTTTTAACTGCATGTAGTTTTGGAAGACCTGAAGATGTAACAGAATTAATTGAAGCTCCAAAAGTAGAAGATCCTATTTTAAAAGGAACATGGCAAGTAAGCGAAATAAAAAAGGCATCAGGCACAACTGATTTATCAAATGTAAAAATAAATGACAAATTATATATTGATAAAAATTTAGTAGCTTTAAATGATGATTATGCTTATCCACCAAAATTTTCTACAAAATATGTAAATTTAAAATCCTATTTAGAAAGTAGGTCCTTAGATTTAGATTTATCATCAAAATTATATGTAAAAATCTTATCAGCAAATCAAGGACAATTGTATTCTAGAGATTTTGTTGTTTTGGACAAAGATACTATCTTTTATATTCAAGAGGATTGTGCAGTTATTTTAAAGAAAATAGATAAATCTGTAAAAAGAAATGTTATAAAAAAATATGCAAAGAGAGCGTCAAAAGAGAGAACTACTACAAAAACTGGAGAAAAAGTAGAAGAAGATACAAGTGTATTAATTGGCGTAAGGGAAAGAGTAGATAATAATACATCAAGTCCAAATTATTATTACTATACTTATTGTATAAGACTTGAGCCAAATAAAATGGCGAGAATTGAAAAAGCTGAGCATATATTTTTCCCTTTAAAAGAAGAATTTTGGCGTTTAAAATGTGAAATAAATACTAAAAATAAAAAATACGATAATATTTTAGCTTATCCAATAAAATTAGAAAACAAGATGAATGATAAAAAAAATAAGGATAAGTATAAGTTTGAAAACAGTGATATTGATTTAAAAATCAATTATGTAGATGAAGATTATATTTCTTTTGACTACAACTTAGTTTCTGATAAACTTCCAATAAATAAATATGCTATGTTAAAAACTGACCAGTTATCAAATGATTCTTTTCTTACAATTAAAGAATTTACAGGAGAAAGTAAGAGCAAGGACATATTTAAAAATGTTGTTTATGATCAAATTAGTCAAAATGTAGGATCTCTTGATGATAATAAAATATCTTACGATTTTACAAATTTTGGTTTTATAAGAAATTTTGGTTTGTGGCAGTTGGAATCTTCTTATCAAATGAAAAAGGATGAAAATTTAGAACAAAAATCATTTCCTATAGATATGGCAATAACAGAAGAGCTTTTAGAACAAAATAAAAAGGACATAACAGTTGATATGATAAAAAATATTAACAGTCATGCCAAAGATTATTTTGAGCTAGTTAATGGACAATATGTTGCTGTACAAACTCCAGATGAAATTTTATTTTATAATGTAAGAAATGGACTAATAGATCCAAATCCTAAATTTTCAATTCAACTATCAAATTCAACAGATATTATTATGTTCGAACAAGGTTTGGGCTCGTATGCTGAAAAATGGGAGAAATTATTCAGCGATAATAATATAATCATACATTAATAAAACAAAAAATTGACTTGACTTTAAAATATTTGGTAAGATTTATTAAGAGGTGAATATGAAGATAGTATTGGCAACATCTAACAAAGATAAGGTTAGAGAAATTAAAGAAATTTTAGGGGAAAATATAAAAATATATACGACTAAAGATTATAATATAAATAATTTTGAAGTTGAGGAAGATGGAGAAACATTAAAAGAAAATGCTTATAAAAAAGCAAAAACTTTGTATGATATTTTAAAAGTACCAACACTAGCTGACGATACAGGTTTATTTGTAAAATCACTAGATTTAAGACCAGGTGTTTATTCTCATAGATATGCTGGAGATAATCCAACATATAAAGACAATAGAGATAAACTATTAGATGAATTAAAAAATTGTGAAAATAGAGATGCTTATTTTAAAACTACAGTTTGCTTTATAGATGATAAAGGAAAAGATTATTATTTTGATGGTCAAATAAATGGAGAAATAAGCAAAAAAGAATATGGCGATAAGGATTTTGGCTATGACCAAATTTTTAAAGTTAAAGAATTGGATAAAACATTTGGTCAAATGACTGATGAGGAGAAAAATTTATACAGTCATAGGTCCTTGGCTTTAGAAAAATTCAAAAGATTTTTGTTGAAAGAAGAATTTAATGAGGATATTAGTAACAAGTGATACTCATGGAGATTATCATTCTATAGTGAATTTTATAAAAAAAAATCATGTAGATTTTATGATACACGCTGGAGATTATACCAGTGATGCTTATAATATTTCAAAAATCACTGGTATAAATTATATAACAGTTAAGGGAAATAATGATTATGGAGATTATAAAAATCCATTTGAACAGATAATTCCTCTAGGAGAAAATAATATCTTGTTAGTTCATGGCCACAAAGAAGGAGTTTATTTTTCTAAAGAAAAACTTCTTCAAAAAGCCCTAGATTATGATTGTAATATTGTAATTTTTGGTCATACTCACACTTATTTTTTTGAATATTTAAAAGATTTTAACTTATATTTACTAAATCCAGGTTCTCCGACTCTTCCAAGAGATAATAAGGCTGGATTTGTAATTTTAGAATATGATAAAAAAATAAAATTTAATAGAATAGAATTAAAAAAGGAATAAATATGGCAGGTTTAATAACTTTAGTAGCAAATAATATATCAAAGCTTATTGTTTTGCCAATCTTAGCATTAGTGATAATAGGGTTGACATATTTTATAAGCAAAAATAATGACGATAAAATTGTAAAATTTTACCCATCTTTTATAATAGGAATTGTTGGATTGGCTATTGGAATTATAGCTTTTGTAAATTTAACAACAGCAATAGGACTTAATTTGGCTTGGATAGGAGTGATTTTACTATCAAATGCCTTTATAGGAATTTTTGCTGCAATTATAATCGATTTGGTTAATGGCGTAAAAGAAGATAGCAATCAGCAAAAAAAGGTGAAAAAAAATGCAAAAAAATAAGGCGGCATTTTTTGATATAGATGGAACCTTATTTAGAAATTCATTATTAATAGAACATTATTTTTTGATGACAAAAGATGGAATTTTAGATAAGGAAAATTGGGAAGAAAATGTGAAACCCTTATATCAAAAATATCAAGATAGAAAAGGTCCTTATGAAGATTACCTTGATAAAGCATCATTGCTTTATCAACAAAATTTAAAAGGAATTGATAAGCTTACTATTAATATATACGCAAAAAAAGTAATTGAAAATAATAAAAGTAAAATTTATAGAGTGACAAAAAATGCCTTAGAATATCACAAAAAAATGGGATATAAAATATTTGTGATTTCAGGCTCTCCAGATTTTTTGGTTAGAGATTTTGCAAAAATTTATGGAGCTGACCATACTATTGCAACAAAATATATTTTTGATGATAAAGATAAATTTACAGGCAAAATATTGCCAATGTGGGATAGCAAAAATAAGAAAAAATCAATTGATTTTTTGACAGAAAAATATAATATAGACTTAGAAAATTCACATGCTTATGGAGATACTAATGGGGATTTTTCTATGTTTGAAAAAGTTGGAAATGCTCATGCTATAAATCCAAGCTATGAACTTATAGAAAGATTATACAATAATAAAAAATTAAGAGAAAAAACGAAAATTCATGTTGAAAGAAAAGATGTAAACTATACTTTTTTGTTAAGTGATTTGAATGTAGATTTTCATCAATTTTAATAAATTTTTCAATGAATAAAATTAAATTGAATTTTTTTAAATAGCTAATTTACAATTAATTTATACAATATTTAGAAAATATTGCATAAATTATTCATTTGTTTTAGCTATTTTTATTTTTCTGTAAATAAACTTAAATAAATTTATTTGATTTTATGTTAAAATTTATTTACAGACTAAGAAGAGGGATAAGAAATATGACATCAAGTGCGGAAAAAAAACCAATAATTGAAAAACTTGAATATGATTATTTAATTAATGAAGATATATCTTCATTAAATACATTGATGTCATTATATGATAATAAAAATTTTAGAAATTATAAAAAAAATAAATTTTTCATAAAACCATACATATTAAAAAATTTGAAAAAGAATTTTTGGTATCTGTCTGATATAGATCAAATCATTATTAGCTTAGATAAAACAATAGGAAATGATTTGGACAGGTTTGAATTTTTATTGACTTTAAAAAGTGAATATGAAGCTTTTAAAGATAAAAAATTAATTGATGATTTAGAGTATCTTGCTATTAACTATTATGGGGATGTTTTTTTATTTGAAGAAAATGAAATTTTTACAGAAGATAATCCTTATGTTAATCAAGAGAAAAATAATTATATAAAAAAGATTTATGACAATAAAGATTTGGTTTCAAGTATTAGAAAAAGTGTAAAAATATATGCTGATACGTATTTAAAGTTAAAAGTTTTAAATCTTGATGTGAACACTAATAAGCAATTAGCTTTTGATATTGATATGATTTATACCGAAGATATTACATTAAAGCAGGCTCAAGAAATTAATGATAAATTAGTAAGCCTACTTTACAATATAGCTATTGATGTCTATGCTAATTATTATTGGAAGGGACTTTGTATAGAAGTTGTTAATAGGTATCATTAAAACAAAAGGGCAATTAGCCCTTTTTTAATTGTAAGTTTAAGAAAGGTTAGTATGATTATTTTAGGGATTGATCCAGGAATTGCTATTATGGGTTATGGAGTTTTAGAAGTTAATGGAAATAGATATAAAGTTTTGGAAAATGGTGTTGTTACAACTTCTTCAAAAACTAAAACTCCTAAAAGGCTCAAGATTTTATATGATAATTTAAATGATATAATTAAACAGTATAAACCAGATGAATTTGCCATAGAAGAATTATTTTTTAATCAAAATGTTAAAACGGCTATTACTGTAGGACATGCAAGAGGAGTGCAAGTTTTGTGTGCGCAAGTAAATAATCTTCCGATTTATGAATACACTCCTTTACAAATAAAACAAGCTATTACTGGATTTGGTAGGGCAAATAAAAAACAAATGCAAGAAACTGTTACAACTTTACTAAATTTAAGTGAAATTCCAAAACCTGATGATGCTGCTGATGCTTTGGCAGTATCTTTAACTCACGCTTTTAGTCAAAGATTTAAAGAACAATTTAGGATGAATTAATGATTAGTTATATAATTGGAGAAATAAAATATATAGGAGAAGATAATTTTGTAATTGAAAATAATAATATAGGTTACTTTATTAATTCTTCATTTAATACTATAAAAACTCTTGAAATAAATAATGAATTTAAAATTTTTACAAAAATGAATGTAAGAGAAGATGATATATCTTTATTTGGTTTTTCGTCAAAAGATGAATTAGAAGTTTTCGAGCTTTTGACAAGTGTATCTACAATAGGACCAAAAAATGCTATAGCAATTTTATCGACTTTAAATGTAGATAAGATTAAACTTGCTATAGTAAATAATGATATTGATAGCTTGACCAAGGCTAAAGGAATTGGTAAAAAAACTGCATCAAGAATTATTCTTGAGCTTGTTGATAAGGTTAAGAAAATGGCTATTAATGATGATATTTCAATTTCTAATCAAGATTTTGATAATATTTCTTCTAATGGAGAAATTGAAGTTGCAAGAGAGGCTTTACTTAATCTTGGCTATCAAAGAAATAGCATAGATAAAGTTTTATCTAGTTTAAAAGATAGTGATCTTAGTCTTGAAGAAATTATTAAAGAGTCTTTGAAGCGAATGATTTAGGGTGATTATATGTATGACCAAAATGAAAGAATAGTTGGCTCTAATGAGCAAATAAATGATAAATATAAGGAAATGACAATAAGGCCAAAGTGGCTGAAAGATTATATAGGTCAAGATAAGGCTAAAGAAAAATTGAAAATTTTTATTGAATCATCAAAAAAAAGACAAGAATCTCTTGACCATGTTTTATTGCAAGGTCCTCCAGGACTTGGAAAGACAACTCTTTCAAATATTATTGCCAATGAATTGGGAGTAAATATTAGAATTACAAGTGGCCCTGCTATTGAAAGACCATCTGATCTTGCAAGCATTCTTACAAATCTTGACAAGGGAGATGTTTTATTTATTGATGAAATTCACAGAATAAATAGGTCTGTTGAAGAAATTTTATACCCAGCTATGGAAGATTTTGCCCTTGATATTATTGTAGGAAAAGGACCAAATGCCCAATCTATTAGAATTGATTTGGAAAAATTTACTTTAGTTGGAGCTACAACAAGAGCTGGAATGCTTTCTGCACCTTTAAGGGATAGGTTTGGTGTTTTATTATCCTTAAATTTATATGATACAAAAGATTTGACAAAAATTGTAAAAAGGTCTGCTGATATTTTAGAAATTCCAATAGAAGATAAGGGAGCTTTTGAAATAGCTAGAAGAAGCAGAGGAACACCAAGGATTGCAAATAGACTTTTAAGAAGAGTAAGAGACTACGCAATAGTAAAAAAAGATGAAATTATAGATTATGAAACATCCTGTGAAGGCTTAGAATTATTAGAAGTTGATCCTATGGGACTTGATAATATGGATAAAAAAATAGTTCTAACTATGTATGAAAATTTTTCAGGAGGTCCTGTAGGAATTGATACCATTGCAGCATCAACAGGAATTGAAAATATTACAATAGAAGATGTTTATGAGCCATATTTATTACAAATTGGGTTTTTAACAAGAACTCCAAGGGGTAGAATTCTTACAAAAAAAGCTTATGAACATTACGGATTAAAATATGAGGATAAATAATGAGAACAGAAGATTTTGATTACAATTTACCAGAAGAATTAATTGCCCAACATCCAGCAGACAAGAGAGATTTTTCTAGATTAATGGTTGTTGATAGAAAAACTGGTAAAAGAGAAGATAAACATTTTTATGATATTATAGATTATTTAAATGAAGGCGACCTTCTTGTAATGAATGATACAAGAGTTATTCCTGCAAGACTTTTTGGTCATAGAGAAGGAAAAGAAGAGGAAATCGAAGTATTTTTGCTTGAAAATATTGAAGATGATAAGTGGGAAGTCTTAGTTAGACCTGGAAAGAAGATGAAAATTAGAACAAAATGTATTTTTTCTGATGAATTAAGTCTTGAAGTTATTGATATTAAAGAAGATGGCAATAGGGTTGTTGAATTTTTCTATGATGGAATTTTTCAAGAAATTTTAGATAGACTTGGAAATATGCCTTTGCCACCTTATATAAAAGAAAAATTAAAAGATAAGGAAAGATATCAAACAGTTTATTCCAAAAATCCAGGCTCAGTTGCTGCACCAACAGCAGGTCTTCATTTTACAAAAGAATTACTTAAAAAAATAGAAGAAAAAGGTGTTAAATTAGCTTACATAACTTTAAATGTTGGGCTTGGAACTTTTAGACCTGTAAAAGTTGACGATGTAAAAAATCATAAAATGCATTCTGAATTTTATCAAATAAGCAAAGAAACTGCAGATTTAATAAATGAAACAAATAAAAATAATAAGAGAATTATTTCAACAGGAACTACAACTACAAGAACTCTTGAGTCAGTTTACAAAAAAAATGGGCAAATAAAAGAAGATTCGGGTTGGACTGATATATTTATTTATCCTGGATTTGAATTTAATGTTATAGATTGTCAAATAACAAATTTTCATTTGCCAAAATCTACTCTAATAATGCTTGTGTCAGCTTTAGCTAGCAAAGAAATAATTTTAGATGCTTATAAGGATGCTGTTGATAAAAAATATAGGTTCTTTAGCTTTGGCGATGCAATGTTTTTAAAATAGGAGAGAAAATGCCGATAAAATATGAATTAATAAAAAAAGATAAATATTCCAATGCAAGATGTGGAATAATTCACACAGACCATGGAGATATACCAACACCAATTTTTATGCCAGTTGGAACAAAGGCAACAGTAAAAACTATGAGTGTTGAAGAATTAAAAGAAATTGATGCAAAAATAATTTTGGGAAACACCTATCATTTGTATTTAAGACCTGGCATGGATATTATGAAAAAAGCTGGCGGTCTTCATAAATTTATGAATTGGAATGGACCAATTCTAACAGATAGTGGTGGATTTCAAGTTTTTTCTTTGTCAGATACAAGAGATATTTCTGAAAAAGGTGTAGTTTTTAGATCCCACATTGACGGTTCAAAACATTTATTTACACCAGAAAAGTCAATTGAAATTCAAAATGATATTCATTCAGATATAATGATGAGCTTTGATGAATGTATTCCTTATCCTGCAGATTATAAATATGTAGAAGAATCTGTAGAAAGAACAATTAGGTGGGCAAAAAGAGGGCTTGATTATCACAAAAAAAATTCCCACAAAGACCAATCACTATTTGGAATTATTCAAGGTGGAATGTTTGAAGATTTAAGAAAAAGATCAGTTGAAGAAACTTGTGCTATGGATTTTGATGGATATTCATTGGGAGGTTTGTCTGTTGGAGAGCCAAAAGAAGAAATGATAAGACTTTTAAAATATACAACTCCACTTTTACCAGAAGATAAACCAAGATATAATATGGGAGTTGGAAGTCCTGATTATTTATTTGAATCTTTTGAAGCAGGAATTGATATGGCTGATTGTGTTTTGCCTACAAGAATTGCAAGAAATGGAACAGCTATAACTTCAGAGGGTAGACTTGTTGTAAGAAATGCAAAATACAAGGAAGATTTCACGCCACTTGATCATGATTGTGATTGTTATACTTGTAGAAATTATTCGCGAGCTTACCTAAGACACCTTGTAAATGTAAATGAAATTTTGGGAGCAAGGCTTTTAACTTATCATAATTTATATCTCTTACTTAAATTATGTGAAAATATAAGAAAAGCTATAATGGAAGATAGATTTTTGGAATTTAAAAAAGAATTTTATAAAAAGTATGGATATGAATCTTAAATTAGAATATATTATTTTAATAATTTTAGCTTTGATGTTTTATTTTTATTCTTTAAAAGACGATATAAATAGGAAGAAGAAGAAAAAATTTATAAAAGAAAATCTTAAAATCGGTTCAAAAATTATAACCGAAAGTAAAATTATTGGAGAAGTAGTAGAATTTAATAAGACAGATTGCCTTATTATAAGCGGAAAAGATGACAAATTTTCATATATTTTAGTAAAGATTGAAAGTGTTGAAAATATTATAGAAATTTAAAATAAAAAAGCTTAGCTTAGACCTTAATTAATTTGGTCTAAGTTAGGCTTTTTTTATTGGGGATTATAAAATTTTTATTTTATTTCTATACATGATTTATATTCTTCTGGACTTTTTCTGATTTTTTCTGGATTTTTAAAGAAATCTTTGCTAAGTTTAACTACAACAGGACTAAGTGTAACAACTGCAAAAAGATTTGGCAAAGCCATAAAACCATTTAAAATATTTGCCACAGTCCAAGCTACTCCAAGATCAATATTTGCTCCAACAAAAACGAAAATAACATATAAAATTCTATAAGGAATTATAATTTTATCTCCAAATAAATAAGTAAGAGCAGTTTCTCCATAATATGCCCATCCAAGAATTGTTGATAAGGCAAAAAGACTTATGCCAACGCATACTATAATATTTCCAAAACTTGAGCCTGTTGCAAAAGCACGTGCAACAAGGCTTGCTGCATTATTTGTATCACTAACATCAACTTTTGTAGAAAGAATTACTAAAGCTGTCATGGTACAGATTATAATTGTATCTACAAAAACTTCGCTAATTCCCCAAAGACCTTGGCGTACAGGATGATCAGTTGTTGCACACGCATGAGCCATAGGAGATGAACCTAAACCAGCTTCGTTTGTAAAAACTCCTCTAGCAACACCAGCAGATATAACTGCCTTAACAGAAAGACCAGCAAAAGAACCGCCAAGACTTTTTGGACTAAAAGCTCCTAGAAAAATTGATTTAAAAGCTGGCAAAATATTTTCTTTGTTTAAAAATAAAATCCACAAACAACCAAGAATATAAAGAAGGGACATTAATGGAACTAACTTTTCAGTAACTTTTGTAATTGAATTAATTCCTCCAACTATAACAATACCAGCTATGATTGACAGAATTATTCCACTAATTATTGTATTTACTCCAAAAGTATCTTTAAGTATACCTGAAATTGCATTTGATTGGGTAGAATCTCCAATTCCAAAAACGGCAATCCCTGCAAAAATCGCAAATGTTTTTGCGAGTTTTTTATTATTTAGACCTTTTTCTATATAATACATTGGTCCGCCGACATATTTTCCATTTTTCTTTTCCCTATAAGCTACTGCTAAGGTTACTTCAGAAAATTTTGTAGCCATTCCTAATAAGGCTGCAATCCACATCCAAAATATTGCACCAGGGCCTCCCAAAATAATTGCAAGAGAAACACCAACAATATTTCCGGTTCCAACTGTAGCTGCAAGAGCAGTTGCTAATGCACCAAAAGGACTTATATCTCCCTTGGCGTGATGGCTATTTTTTTCAAAAATTTTCCCTAAAGTATTTTTTAAAGCGTATCCTAATTTTCTAAATTGAATTGCTTGAGTTTTTATGCTTATGTATATTCCTGTTCCAGCAATTGCCAAAATCAAAGGCAAACCCCATAGCAAATCATTAAAACTTTTTAATATATTTATCATATAATTCTCCATTAAATTTTATTTTATTATTTTATCATCATTTAAAATAAATGCAAAATAATTTATAATTTATCAAAATTTTTAACTTTGTATTTTATAATTAACATTGCTTGTACCCATATCTTTATATTGATTCTAAAAATGGTATAATTTATTCATAAGAGAGGAAATTATGACCAAGTGGTATATATATAATAAAAAAAATAATTATTTATCAAATTTAAAAAATAAAAATATTACCAAATTAGAAGCATTAATACTTGCAAATAGAGATATAGTTGATCCGAAAGTTGTTGATAGTTTTATTAATCCTACTTTAGAAAAGCTTCATGATCCTTTTTTATTAAAAGATATGGAAAAAGCTATTGATTTAATTATTGAAACTATGGAAAATGGAGAATCAATTAGGATTTTTGGAGATTATGATCAAGATGGTATAAGCTCAACTATGACACTTTTGGATGGCTTATTATATTTTTATGATGATATAAGCTATGATATTCCAGATAGGGTTATTGATGGCTATGGGATTAGCGACAGGATGATTGATAGGGCAATAGAGGCAAATGTAAGCCTTGTGATTACTTGCGATAATGGAATTAGTGCCATTGATCAGGTTAAAAGATTAAAAGAAAATGGAATTAAAGTTATAGTGACCGACCACCATCAAGTTTCAAAAAAAGAAGATGGGGAATGGGTTGAGCAAATTTTGCCTCAAGCTGATTGCGTTATAAATCCAAAAAGACTTGACAATACTTATCCATTTGATGATTTGTGCGGAGCAGGAGTTGCTTTTAAATTGATACAAGCTTTGTACCAAAGACTTGATGGAGATATGGAATATTTATATGGTTTATTGGAATATGTGGCTATGGGGACAGTTTGTGATGTTGTTTCACTTACTGATGAAAATAGAATTTTTGTAAGAGAAGGTCTAAAAAGAATTAATAATACTGAAAAACTAGCTATAAAAGCCTTGGTTGAAGAAAATTCTTGGAATAGAGAAGTTAGTGCTTATACGCTAGGATTTATAATTGGACCATGTATGAATGCTACTGGTAGACTATCTACTGCAAAACTTGCTATTGATATGCTCATGGAAGAAGATATTGAAAAAATTCGTACTTATGCAAAAAAACTTGTTAGCTTAAATACTGAAAGAAAAGAATTAACCAATATAGGTCTTGAAAAAACTTTAGAAATTATTAAAGATAAAAAATATTATAATGATGATATTATTATTGTAGATGTTGAAAATATTGAAGAAAGTATTTGTGGAATTATAGCAGGAAGAATAAAAGAAAAATTTAATAAGCCAACTATAATTATGACTCAGTCAAGTCAAGATGGAATTTTAAAAGGCTCTGGAAGAAGCATAGAGGCTTATAATATTTACAAGGAAGTTTTTGAAATAAAAGACATACTTGAATCATTTGGTGGACATCCTATGGCTTGCGGGCTTTCTATAAAAAGTGAAAAAGTTGATGAATTTAGGCAAAAATTAAATGATAAATCAAAATTAAAAAAAGATGATTTTGTAAATATTATAAATATTGATGCTCAAATACCAATAGACAAACTTTCACTCGAATTTGCTGAAAGTTTACAAAGACTAGAACCTTTTGGTAAAGACAATCCAAAAGCAAAATTTGCCGACAAAAATCTATTTATAAAAAATATAAATATGATTGGAAAAAACAATAATACCATGAAAATGATCTTAAATAAAAATGGTCGTGATATAGAAGCTATAAAGTTTAACGCACAAAAAGATTATAAATATTTAAGTGATAAATTTAAGGCAAATATAATAGGAAATAAAATTGATGCTGTATTTTATCCAGATATAAATGAATTTAATGGTAGAAGAAATTTACAAGTGAAATTAATAGATATAAGGTAGGTGATATTATGGCAAAAGATTTTCAAAAAGAATTTTTAAATTTCAAAAAAATTATTTTAAAAAATAATGAACATGCAGATATTAATTTAATAAAAAAGGCTTATGATTTTGCTGAATATCATCACAGAGGTCAAAAAAGAAATTCTGGAGAAGATTATTTTATTCACCCAATAGCCGTTGCAACAACTATATCTAATATGCAGTTAGATGACCAAACAATTTGCGCTGGATTGATGCATGATGTTTTGGAAGATACACCTGTAACGGAAGAACAAATGAAAGAAATTTTTGGGGAAGAAATAACTTTTTTAGTAGATGGAGTTACAAAACTTAAAAAATTAAATTACAAAACAAAAGAAGAAAAACAAGCCGAAAATATAAGAAAAATGGTTTTGGCTATGAGTAATGACATTAGGGTTATTTTGATAAAGCTTGCTGACCGTTTGCATAATATGAGAACTTTGGAATATAAGACTGAAAAAAAACAAAAGCAAACAGCAAGTGAAACTTTGGAAATTTATGTTCCATTAGCACATAGGCTTGGAATATATACTATGAAATGGGAGCTTGAGGATTTATGTTTTAGGTATCAAAAACCTGAAGAATATTATGAGCTTGCTCAAATGGTTCACAATAAAAGAAGAGAAAGAGAAGCCTACATAAATCAAATAATTGAAACTTTGGATAAGGCTCTTTCATCCTCAAATATAAATTATGAAATTTCTGGAAGACCAAAAGGTTTATTTTCAATTTATAAAAAAATGAGTAGAAATAAAATTGAATTTAACGAAATTTATGATTTAACTGCCGTTAGGGTTTTGGTTGATACAGTTGCAGATTGCTATGAAGTTTTAGGAAAAGTTCATTCAATCTGGAGACCTATTCCAAATAGGATTAAAGATTATATTGGTCAGCCAAAACCAAATGGTTATAGGTCTTTGCATACAACAGTATTTGGAGAAGATTCTAAGCCATTTGAAGTTCAAATAAGAACAAGGCAAATGCATTATGAATGTGAATATGGAATTGCAGCTCACTGGAAATATAAAGAAAATAAAAGTAAATCTACAGAATTTGATGAAAAACTCACTTTTATAAGACAAATTATGGAATGGCAAAAAGAAGGCGGCAAGGATGTAGATAGTAAGGAATTTCTTGATACCTTAAAAGGAGATTTTTTCTCAAAAGAAATATATATTTATTCTCCAAAAGGAGAGATTTATTCTTTGCCAGTAAATTCTTGTGCGATTGATTTTGCTTATAGGGTTCACACAGAAGTTGGAAATAAATGCGTTGGAGCCAAAGTAAATGGAAAAATTGTTCCATTTTCCCACAAGCTAAATACAGGAGATGTAGTTGAAATTCTTACAAGTAAGAATTCTCAAGGTCCATCAAGAGATTGGTTAAATATGGTCCAATCAAACCAAGCCAAAAGCAAAATCAAACAATTTTTCAAAAGATATAGAAAAGAAGAAAATATTGAAATAGGAAAAGATTCCTTATACAGGGAGCTTAGAAAATCAAACGAGATTTACAAAAAAGATATAAAAGATGATTGGCTAATAGAAATTGCAAACGACTTAGGTTATCCAACAAAAGATGAAATGTTTGCATCAATTGGATTTGGCAAAACAAATACAGACCAAATAATTCAAAAATTGATAAAAAAACACAAAGATGAATTGCCTAAAAAAATTGAAGATTTAGATATAAATAAGGAAAAACCAAAAAAATCTTTTTCTAATGAAGTAAGGGTAAGCGATCTTGATGACCAAGTGGATGTAAAATTTGCAAAATGTTGTAATCCAGTACCAGGAGATCAAATTGTTGGATATATTACAAAAGGAAATGGCATAAGCGTTCATGTAAGGACTTGCCCAAATATAACAAGCTTAAAATCTCCAGAAAGATTAATTGATGTATATTGGCAAAATAATTCTGATGATATGTTCCCTGTAAGAATACAAATTACAACAAAAGATAAAACTGGAATTATTTTTGAAATAACTAAATTAATTTCAACGGAAAATGTAAGTATTGAGGCGATGAATGTAAGAAGCAATGAAAATCATGAGGGAATTATTGATCTTACAGTTTCAGTTCCAAATACAGAAAAACTTAATGAATTAATTATGAAATTGAAAACAATAAAAATGATTGAAAGTATATATAGGGTGAAAAGTTAATGAGAGCAATTGTACAAAAAGTAAAAAAAGCAAGTGTAAAAGTTTCTGATGAGTTGATTTCAGAAATAGGAGAAGGATTATTGGTTTTTGTAGCAGTAACAGATTCTGATACAAAAAAAGATATTGATTATATAAAAAAGAAAATTGAAAAATTAAGAATTTTTGAAGATGACCAAGGTAAAATGAATTTGTCTGTAGAAGATGAGGGGGGCGAATTATTAATTGTAAGCCAATTTACCTTATATGGCGATGCAAGAAAAGGAAATAGACCTTCATTTATAAATTCATCAAGTGCAGATAAGGCAGAAGAATATTACGAAATATTGATTAATGAGTTAAAAGATGATGGATTTAGTGTAAAAACCGGAAAATTTCAAACACATATGGAAGTTTCATTAATAAATGATGGACCTGTTACTATACAGCTTGATAGTGAAAGGTTGTATTAATGAATATTAAAAAAATCACTGAAGGGCCAATGATGGCTAATTGTTATGTAGTTTATGACGAAAATAAAAATGGATTTTTGATTGACCCAGTTTATCCAGGTGGAAAAATTGAAAATTATATAGATAAGAATAAAATTAATATAGAGTTTATTTTATTAACTCATACACATTTTGATCATGTGTTAGGGCTTGAATATTTTAAAAATAAATTGAATGTAGATGTTTATGCTAGTGATGATAGTAAAAATATTGCAAATGATCCAGACTATAATTTATCTAGAGGATATTGCAATATAAATGTTGAAATTGATTCATATTTAAAAGATGGAGAAGTTTTTTCTCCATTTAAAATAAAAGCTATCAAAACTGCTGGTCATAGTTTAGATTCAATGTCATATAAAATTGAAGATGATATTTTTTCTGGAGATACTTTATTTAATTTATCAATTGGAAGAAGTGATTTTCCAGGAGGAAATTTTAACACTTTGATTAATTCTATAAAAAATAAAATATTTATATATGATGAAAAAACAAAGATTCATCCAGGACATGGAGAATCAAGTAATATTGGTTTTGAAAAAGAAAATAATCCATTTTTAAATTAGGAGGTTAGTATGGAATTTAAAAGAAGCCACATGTGTGGCGAACTTAGAGAAGAAAATATTGGAGATGAAGTTGTTTTGATGGGCTGGGTTGCCAAAAAAAGAAATCTAGGCTCATTGGTGTTTATAGACCTTAGAGATAAAACAGGTATAACACAAATCGTAACACGTGAAGATGATAATGAAAATTATAAAATAGCAAAAGATGTAGCTGGAGAATATGTTTTGGAAGTTAAGGGAGAAGTTAGAGAAAGAGAATCTAAAAATCCAGAAATTCCAACAGGAAACATAGAAATAATAGCTAGTAAAATCAATATTTTAGATAAGGCAAAAACACCTCCTATTTATATTAAAGAAGATGATGATGTAAGTGAAAATTTAAAATTAAAATACAGATACCTTGATATGAGAAAACAATCAGTTCAAAAAAATCTAAAATTAAGATCTGATATTGTTAGGTGTATGAGAGAGTATATGTATGATAATGGATTTACAGAAGTTGAAACACCATTTCTTACAAAACCAACTCCAGAAGGAGCTAGAGATTATTTGGTTCCATCAAGAGTTAATCAAGGTAAATTTTACGCATTACCACAATCTCCACAATTAATGAAGCAATTGTTGATGATTGGTTCATTGGATAGGTATTTCCAAATTGTAAAATGTTTTAGAGATGAAGATTTAAGAGCAAACAGACAACCAGAATTTACACAACTAGATCTTGAATTAAGTTTTGCAGATCAAGATGATGTTATTAAAGTGAATGAAGGATTATTAAAAACACTTTTTGATAATTTTACTGACTATGATTTAAAACTTCCAATCCAAAGAATGGATTATTCAGAAGCTATGAATTCATACGGATCTGATAAACCAGATTTAAGATACGGATATAAGATAAATGATATTTCAGAAATATTTAAAGATTGTGATTTTAAAGTTTTCACAGATAATATCAAAGAAGGTCATTCAGTAAGAGCAATTAATTTTAAAGGACAAGCAGGAAATTATTCAAGAAAGCAATTAGATAAATTAACAGATTTTGTAAAAGATTATGGCTTAAAAGGATTGAGTTTTATTAAATTTAATTCAAAAGATGACATAAATTCTTCTATTAAAAAATTCTTAACAGACGAAATTGTTAAAAATTTAATAGAAAAATTAGATATTTCTGATAATGATTTGATTTTAATTGGAGCTGATAAAAATAAAACAGTTCTTGAAGGACTTGGAGCTTTAAGAAGAAAAGTTGCAAAAGACCAAAATCTTTATGAAAAAGAATATGCTTTTTGTTGGGTTGTAAACTTCCCTATGTTTGAATATAGCGAAGAAGAAGACAGATACGTTTCACAACACCATCCATTTACTATGCCAAACGAAGAAGACATTGATTTGTTATTAACAGAACCTGAAAAGGTAAGAACTCAAGCTTATGATATTGTAATAAATGGAGACGAAATGGGTGGAGGTTCTGTAAGAATAAATAATCAAGAACTTCAAGAAAAAGTATTTAAGGCTTTAAAATTATCTGATGAAGATATAGAACAAAAATTTGGTTTCTTTATAGAAGCTTTACAATATGGAACACCTCCTCATGCAGGACTTGCTTATGGACTTGATAGGTTGGTAATGTTATTTGCGAAAACTGAAAATATTAAAGATATTATTGCATTTCCAAAAACTCAATCAGCAACTTGTCCATTAACTCAAGCTCCAAGTATAGTTGATGAAAAAAGTTTAAATGAATTAAGCATTGAGGTAAAAGAATAAGAGGAGCATTGGATGCAAACTATTAGTAAAAAAGGAATAGTCGTAGAAAATTTAAATGGCAATGTAAAAGTAATGATTCAAAAGGAATCAGGATGTGGATCTTGCTCTTCATGTGGTGGTTGTGAAATAAAACCATCTTACTACACTACATTTACTAATGAAAATCTAAATCCTGGAGACTTTGTTTATCTAGATTCAGATGTAAAAACTGTAAATAGACTTTCTTATTTCACTTATTTATTTCCAGTTTTTATGATGATATTTGGAGCTATTTTAGCCAATACAATATTTAAAGATAAGTTTCTAGATAATAATTTACTTACTGTTTTGTTTATATTTTTATTTTTAGCAATGTCTATTTTTATTTTAAGAATGATGGATAATAGATATGAAAATAAGAATATAATTACAATAAGAAAAGCCTAATATAGATAAGGTTAGCTTTGCTAACTCAGAGCGTAGACAAACCCTCAAGCACGAATATCGGACTTCAAAAATTGTTGATTTCTAAATTCCAAAATTCTAAAAACGCAAACTCGCTAACGCTCAAACAGTGCGTTTTTTGACGAATTTTAAAATTTGAAATCAAATCAATTTTTTCCGTATGATATTCTTAGCATGAGGATTTGTATACTTTGTCAACAGTCTGGGTTAGCTTTGCTAACTTTATCTATTTATTTATCTTAAAATTAATGGAGAATATAATGAACGCACCAATAGTTACACTGGTAGGAAGAACTAATGTTGGGAAATCGACATTATTTAATAAATTAGTTGGCAAAAGAAAAGCTATTACAGAAGATGTGAATGGGGTCACTAGAGATAGGGTTTATGACAAAGTTGAATGGATAGGTCATGAATTTATACTAGCAGATACAGGCGGACTTGATATTTCAAATAAGGAACTTATGAATCAAGAAATAAAGTCTCAAGTTGAAAAAGCCTTATTAGAAAGTGATTTAATTCTTTTTGTTGTAGATGGAAGAGAAGGAATAAATCCACACGATTATGAAATAGCTGATGAAATTAGAAAATATAATAAAAAAGTTATAGTTGTAGCAAATAAAATTGATGGAGCAAATATACCAGATCATATTTATGATTTTTATCAATTTGGTTTTGACGATTTGATTAGTACATCTGCAGAAGGTTCAAAAAATCTTGGAGATTTGTTAGATAAAATTGTTGGCTTTATAGATTTTTCTAAATTCGATACGGATTTAGATGCTACAAGAATTGCAATAATTGGAAAACCTAATGCTGGTAAATCATCTCTTGTAAATCATCTTTTGAATGAAGAAAGAATGATTGTTACTGATATTGCAGGAACTACAAGAGATGCCATAGATACTTATTGGCAATATAAAGATAATAACTATGTTTTGATTGACACAGCAGGACTTAGGAGAAAAAATAAAGTAAGCGATAATATAGAATATTATGCTAATCAAAGAACTTTTGATGCTGTTGATAGCTCAGAAATTTGTTTGTTTTTAATAGATGCAACAGTTGGAGTGACTGAACAAGATACAAAAATTGCAGGATATGCTCACAATCAAAAAAAAGCAATTATAATTGCTGTTAATAAATGGGACAAAGTAGAAAAAGAAACAAACACAATGAAAAATATGGAAAAAGAAATTAGAAATAAACTTTCTTTTGCTTTATATGCCCCAATTATTTTTATTTCAGTTTTAAAAGGACAAAGGATTACAGATCTTTTGAATTTAATTGAAATTGTAAATAGCAATTATCATACAAGAATAAAAACTGGAGTATTAAATACTATCTTGCAAGATGCAATAATGATGACAGCACCTCCTCAAGATAAGGGAAAAAGATTAAAAATTTTCTATATCTCACAAGTTCAAACTGCTCCACCAAAGTTTTTATTGCATGTAAATGACAAAGAGTTGATGCATTTTTCATATCAGAGATATTTGGAAAACCAAATAAGACAAAATTATAGTCTTCAAGGAGTACCATTTACTTTTGAAATTAGAGAAAGGAAAGAAAAATGAAATTTTTTTTAGTTGCACTTTTTTCATATTTAATTGGATCTATCCCTTTTTCTTATATAATAGCTAAAGTTTTTTTCAAAAAAGATATAAGAAGTATGGGAAGTGGAAATCCTGGAACTACAAATGTATTTAGAAACTTTGGAGCACTTGCAGGTTGCTTTTGCTTGTTTTTAGATATGGCTAAGGGATTAGTGGCAGTTTATTTTTCTATGTTTTTCCTTGGCGAAAAATATGCTTTAACTGCTCTTGTTTTTGTAGTTTTAGGTCATATATTTTCAATTTTTTTAAAATTTAAGGGTGGAAAAGGAGTAGCAACATCTGCTGGAGCATTGTTTGCTTATGATTTGAGAGTTTTCTTGTGTCTATTAATTTTATTTTTAATAGTTTTTTTACTTACAAGAACAGTTTCCAAAGCATCATTAAGTGCAAGTTTACTTGCTCCATTTATTTCTTATTATTTTCAAGGGCTAAGTGCCTTTACACTAATTATATTATTTGTAGCAATTACTATAATAATTGAACATAGGTCAAATATAATTAGAATTAAAAATCATGAAGAAAAGAAAATGTTTTAAAGGAGTATTATGAAAATTTCAATTATTGGAGCAGGAAGTTGGGCAAGTGCTATTGCTGATTTCCTTTCAAAAGACAATGAAGTTTTAATGTATGCTAGAAATATTGAAGATGTAGATAATATAAATAATTTTCATATCAATAAAAAATATTTTGCTGATATAAAATTAAGTGAAAATATAAAGGCTACTAATAAAATAGAAGACTTATTAGAAAATAAAATAATAATTAATGCTATACCAACTCAAAATACAAGAGAAGTATTAAGCAATATAAAAGATGGTCTTGATGAAAAAATTTTGATTAATTTATCCAAAGGGATAGAAATTAAAACATTAAAAAGAATATCACAAGTAATTTACGAATTAAATCCAAATTGCACTTATGCAGTTTTGTCAGGGCCAAGTCATGCTGAAGAAGTGATTGGAAAAATGCCTACAGCTTTGGTTTGTGCTTGTGAAGATGAAAAAATCGCAAAAGAAATTCAAGATATATTTTCAAAATATTATTTAAGAGTATATACTTCAACTGATGTAATAGGATGTGAAATTGGTGGAGCTATAAAAAATGTACTTGCTTTTGGTATAGGAATGGTTACAGGTTTGGGATTTGGAGATAATACTAAAGCTGCTATTATGACTAGAGGAATTTATGAAATGAATAAATTTGCCATAAGCCAAGGAGCAGATATAAAAACAATAAATGGACTTTGTGGAATAGGAGATTTGATTGTTACTGCTACAAGTATGCATTCAAGAAATAATAGGTGTGGAATATTATTTGGAAAAGGCTACTCATTAGATGATGCTTGTAAGGAAGTTAAAACAGTTGTTGAAGGAATACCAACTACAAAGGCTCTTTACAATCTATCAAAAAAAGAAAATATTGAGCTACCTATTACAAATGAAATTTATAAGGTGATTTTTGAAAATAAAAATCCAAAAGATTCTGTAGAAGTTTTGATGAATAGAGATAAAAAAAGCGAATATTAGATTGGATGTGTTATGAGTATAAAAGATAATATTGATGATTTAAAAAAAGACTTAGAAAACTATGATGCTAATCTTTTAGCTGTAACAAAAACTCATGGTATAGATAGAATTATGGAAGTTTACAATTACGGTTTAAGGGATTTTGGAGAAAATAAAGTTCAAGAATTAATAGAAAAAAAAGAAAAAATGCCAGAAGATATTAATTGGCATTTGATAGGTCATTTGCAAACTAATAAGGTTAATAAAATTGTAGGAGAAGTTTCATTAATTCATTCTGTTGATTCTTTAAAAATTTTAAAAAAGATTAATAATCGTGCAAAATCTTTATCAATTGTTCAAGATTGTTTGATACAAGTAAATGTTTCAAAAGAAGAAACAAAGTCAGGATTTTTTGTTGATGAGATTGATAAAGTGATTGAAGAGGCTTCAAAATTAGATAATATTAACATAAAAGGTTTAATGACTATGGCTCCTAATACAGAAGATGAAAATCTTATTAGAAATTGCTTTAGGGAACTTAAAAAAATATTCGAAAAATTATCCAATTTAAGTTATAATAATATTGAAATGAAATATCTTTCAATGGGAATGACTCATGATTATAAGATAGCTCTTGAAGAGGGCGCTAATATAATTAGAGTAGGATCAAAAATATTTGGTAAAAGGATGTATAAAAATGTTAGATAAATTTAAAGAATTTATAGGAATTGACGATGATTACGATGAATATGATGAAGAAGTTGATGAAGAGGAAGAATTAGAAAAAACTAGCGAAAAAACTGAAAAAACTTATAGCCCTAGCTCAACTTATGATTTTAACAGCTCAATGGGCTCAGAAAACGCTAAGACAAGCACCTATTCATCATTTTCAAATGATTATTCTTCTAATAACAAAGCTAGAAAAATTAGGGGAGGAGAAAATATAGTTAGTATGAATAGTAATAATAGAAGCTTCGGCAAAAGCACATCAAATTCTTTTAGAATTTCTATTCAAGAACCATTAAGCTACGATGAAGACGGTCCAAAAATTGTAGATGATATTTTAGATAAAAAAGTTGTAGTATTAAATCTTGAAATGCTAGAAGTTGACAAGAAAAGACAAATTTTAGATTTTGTATCTGGTGCTGTTTATGCTCTTGAAGGAACAGTAGAAAAAGTTTCTAAAGGAATTTTTGTAATTTGTCCAAAGGGTGTAGATATTGATAATTATGTAGAAGATCAAATTTCTAGCGGAAATTACAATCAATTATAATTTGTAATTTAATAAATCTTTTATGAAATTAGAATATAATATTGATTTTGTTGAAGATAAAACTGTCAAAGCAAATATAAAAAAAGCTATCTCTTTATTAGAAAAATCATTTTATACTAGAAATGAAGTTTCAAGTTTTTTCTTAAATCCTTTTGAGATTTCTGTATTAAATGATATAGCAAAAATTAATAATATAGAGATAGTTTTTTTGTCATGCAATGAATCTAGCGAAAGACAAATATTTGTTGCAAACCCTTATTCAAATGAAATTAATACTAGATACTACATAAGTGTATTAGAATTCAAAAAAAATAATATAAAACATCCAGATGTCCTTGGAGCTCTTTTAAATTTAGGTCTTGAAAGAAATGATATTGGGGATATTTATATTGGAGATGATATTTGCGAATTTGTAGTTTTAAATAAGGATAAGGATTTTGTTAAATTTAACCTAAGTAAAATAAAAAATGAAAGAGTAAATATTGATTTTAAAAAAGATAATATTTTAAATTTGCCAAAAATTGATTATATAGAAAATAGAGGATTTGTTTCTTCGCTTAGACTTGATAATATTGTTAGTGAATTTATAAATCTTTCAAGGTCAAAGGCAAAAATTTTAATTCAAAGAAGGTTAGTTAAGCTTAATTATCAGATTATTGATAATCCTTCAAAAATTATTGATGAGAATTCTTTAATATCGATTAGAAAAGAAGGCAGATTTATTTTTGATAAGGTAATAGGAAAGAGTAAAAAAGATAATTATCACATAGAATATAGGAAGTATAAATGATTTACACAATTTTAATAATTATTGGAATAATACTAGATAGGTTTACAAAAGCTTATGCAATATCACATTTTATTGAAAATCCAGTTTTTACAAATTTTATTAATTTTCTTTATGTAGAAAATAGAGGAGCAGCTTTTGGGATATTGCAAAATAAGAGGATGTTTTTTCTTGTATTGACTTTAGTTGTTGTTATTTATTTATTGTATTATTTCATTAGAAACATAAAAAGCAATCCAAAATTATTAAACATTTCATTATCTTTAATTGTTTCTGGAGCTTTAGGAAATTTCTATGACAGATTATTTCATGGATTTGTTGTAGATTTTATAGAATTTTCTTTTTTTGATTTTCCAGTTTTTAATGTAGCAGATATTTTGGTTACAACTGGATCGGTTTTGTTGATTATTTTTATAATTTTCGGAAAAATGGATGGAGAAGAAAATGTCAGTTCAAATAGGAAATGATTGGGATCAAATTTTAAAAGATGAATGGAAAAAAGATTATTATATTAGATTAAGAAAAAATCTTATTAATGAATATAAAAATTATACAATTTATCCAAATATGTATGATATTTTTAATGCATTAAAGAAAGTTTCTTATGAAGATACAAAAGTTGTAATATTAGGACAAGATCCTTACCATGGTGTGGGGCAAGCTCATGGATTTTCTTTTTCTGTTCAAGAAGGTATAAAAACACCGCCATCATTGTTAAATATTTACAAAGAATTACATGATGATTTAGGCTTATATATACCTAATAATGGAAATTTAATTAAATGGGCTAATCAAGGAGTATTGTTATTAAATTCCACATTAACTGTTAGAGCTCATCAAGCAAATTCTCACAAAGATATAGGTTGGACCATATTAACTGATAATATTATAAAATTATTAAATCAAAGAGAAAAACCTCTTGTATTTATTCTTTGGGGCAAGTTTGCTCAATCTAAAGAAGAACTAATAACAAATAATAGGCATTTAATTTTAAAAAGTGCTCACCCATCTCCATTCGCAGCTCATAGAGGATTTTTTGGTTCAAAACCATTTTCAAAAACAAATAATTTTTTAATAAAAAATAATATGAGTCCAATTGATTGGCAAATAGAAAACCTCGATTTATAAGTCTAGGTTTTTTTCAATTAAAAATTTCATAATATTTAAGATGTTTTCACAAGAAAAAATTTTATCTTCCATTATGGATAATAAATTTTTATTTATTTTATACTTTCCTTTATTTTCGATATTAAAATTATTAACTGTTACAAAGCCAGAAGAATTTTTTGATAACTTCCCATACAAAACTATTATTTTTAATTCAATAGAATAGTCACTAATATTTAATGAATAGTTTTCTCCACGGAAATATGATTTTTTTAAACTTTTGTTTGAAAAAAATTTTATATAGGCAATATCCTTATCAATGTAAGCACTGTCTAAGTGAATTTTGTAATTATTTATTTCAAACGAAAGTTCATTATTAATAATTTCCTCTATATTAGCAATAGCTTCGGTTGCTATTAAGTCATTTTTATTATGAATTAATATTGGCCATGGATTGTTTCTATTTTTAATATCATCACTTAATTTACTAATAACCTTGTATCTAGATGGGTCATTTCTTTCTATTCCAACAATTTTTTCTATATTTGTAAGTTTCATAGAATCAAATTCTATTAATTTTCTTTTATTTTTTATAATTTTATAAAGGTCCAAATTAATTTGCCAGATTGGTTCTTCTTTATTTTCTATTAATCTAATATTTAAAAAAGGTAGATCAAAAATATCTCCATTATAGGTTATTAATTTTTTGTTTTGAATTTTTTCTTTATAAATTTTTAATAATTTTACTTCTTCTTTATCATTTTTTGAAAAATATTGGTCTATATAAAATTTATTTTTTTTATAATCAAAATAGATTAGTCCTAAAACTACAAGCTTATCTATTTTTGGGTCAAGTCCTGTAGTTTCAATATCTAAAATACATTCATCTTTTTTTAAATTTTTCCCATAAAAAGGGTATCTAACACATAACATACTTATACTATACCTTATATTTGATTTATTTTCTTTATAATAATATAATAAATAAGTTAAAGGATGTGATAAAATGATATATTTAGATAATGCTGCTACAACAAAAATGTATGATGAAGTTATTGATATAGAAAAAGATTTTGAAAAAAATTTTTTTGCAAATCCATCTGCCTTACATAGTTTTGGTATGGATGTGGAAAATAAAGTAAAAGAGGCTAGAGAAATTATTTCCTCTTACATAAATGCAAATGAAAGTGAAATTTATTTTACAAAGGGAGCAACAGAATCCAATAATATAGTAATAAATTCATTAGCAAGCGAAAATAATAAGGCGATAACTACAAAATTAGAACATTCGTCTGTTATTGATGCTTTTGATAATTCAATTTATAAGGAAGTAAAACTTATTTCAAATGATGAATTTGGATTTGTTGATATTGATAAATTAGAAAAAGCTATTGATGAAAAAACAAAATTAGTATCAATAATTTACGTTCAAAATGAAATAGGAAGTATTCAAGATATAAGAAAAATTTCTGATATCATTAAGAAAAAAAATAAGGATATTTTATTTCATATAGATGCAACTCAAGCATTAGGTAAAATTTCATGTGATGTTAAAAAATTAGGAGTTGATGCTATGAGCTTTTCATCACATAAAGTTCATGGACCAAAAGGAATTGGTGGTTTATATATTAAAAATTCCTTTAAAAATAAAATTAAACCCTTAATGTATGGGGGAAGGCAAGAAATATTTTCTTCAGGAACAACCAATGCTCCTGCAATTTACAGCTTTGCTAAGGCGTTAGAATTATCAAAAGAAAAAGAAGATTTTTCTTATGTTAAAAATTTAAATATTTATTTAAGAAATAAAATTTTGGATAAGTTTTCTGATATTCACGTAAATTCTCCATTAGAAAATTCAAGCCCTTATATATTAAATATATCTTTTGGTAAAATAAAATCAGAAGTTTTACTTCACATGCTAGAATCAGATGAAATTTATGTATCAAGCGGTTCAGCTTGCTCAAAAGGAAATAATAGCAGGATACTTTCAGCACTTAATTTGAATGAAAAATATATGGATGGAGCTATTAGATTTTCATTTTCAAATGATATTTCCATCGAAGATTTGGATCTTGTAGCTAGTAAATTATATGCTTATGTAGAAGAAATAAGAAAGGTGTTTTAATGGAAGATTTACTATCAGTAAGCTTTGGGGAATTATTTTTAAAAGGAAAAAATAGAAATAAATTTTTTAAGGCTGCAATCGATAATATAAAAAGAAATATAAAAGACATTGGCTATGAAGATATGTATCTTGAAAGCTCAAAATTATATATAAAAGCCGATAAAAATGATTTTGATGATCTTATTAGAGAAATAAAAAAAGTTTTTGGAATAATTTATATTTCCGAGATAAAAAGATGCGATAAAAAAATCGAATCAATTGAAGAGGCTTTAAAAGAAATCTTGGATAAGATGGATATAAAAAATAAAAGTTTTAAAGTTATAACAAATAGGGTTGATAAATCATTTGAAATAAAATCTCCAGAATTTTCACAAATGATGGGTGGATTTATCCTAAAAAATTATGCAAAAGAAAATAATTTAAAAGTTGACGTTCATAATCCAGATTTTAAAGTTTTTATAGATATAAAAAAATACGCTTATGTTTATGCAAATAGGCACGATGGAATGGGAGGACTTCCGCTAGGCTCAAGTGGAAATGGACTTTTGTTATTATCAGGAGGAATTGATTCGCCTGTTGCAGGTTTTATGATGGCAAAAAGAGGAATGAGAATTAATTGTCTGCATTTTCATTCTTATCCATTTACATCAAAAAGAGCCTTGCAAAAAGCTATTGATTTAGGAAAAATATTGTCCCAATATACTGGGAAAATGAGAATATATTCTGTAAATATGGCAGAAATTTATAAGGCGATAAATAAAAATTGTCATAGAAATCAAACAACAATTTTATCAAGAAGATTTATGATGAGAATAGCTGAAAAAATTTCAGAAAAAAATAGTTATGATGCTTTAATCACAGGAGAAAGTTTAGGTCAAGTTGCAAGTCAAACGGTTGAGTCTATGACTGTAATAGAAGATGCAACAAAACTTCCAATTTTTAAACCATTAATTGCACTTGATAAAACAGAAATAATAGATAGGGCACTATTCATTGGTTCTTATGAGAAAAGTATTGAACCTTATGATGATTGTTGCTCAATTTTTGCCCCATCAAATCCAATTACAAAACCAAAACTAAAATATATAAAAGAAAGTGAAAGTAATTTAGATATTGAAAATCTAGAAAATAAGGCAATTGAAAATATGGAAATATTTGATATATAAGTTGACAAAACTTGTATTTATTGGTAATATATTATGGTAAACCGCTCAGTATGGGTACTGATCACCTTGACTGGCGAGAATCTAAATAGGAGGTGTACTATGTACGCTATAATTAAGACAGGTGGAAAACAATATAAAGTATCAGAAGGCGATCTAGTTAGAGTTGAAAAACTTAATGCAGAAATAGGAGATAGTGTAAGCTTTGAAGATGTACTATTAGTAAAAAGCGATAGTGATTTAAAAGTTGGAACTCCAATAGTTGAAAATGCAAAAGTTGAAGCTACTGTAAAAGATCAAGCTAAAGACAAAAAAATAGTTGTGTTTAAATATAGACCTAAAAAAGCATCAAAAACTAAAAAAGGTCATAGACAACCATATACTTTAGTTGAAATTAACAATATTTCTTGTTAATGATTGATGTTACTTTATTAATAAAAAAAGAAAAAAGATTAGGATTTGCAATAAAAGGTCATGCAAATTTTGATCAACACGGATATGATATAGTTTGTGCTGCAGTGTCTATTTTATCATACACAGCGGTAAATACCCTAGATTATTATGAAATAGATTTTGATTTTTTTGATGATGAAAACGAAATGAAAGTTTCGCTAAAAAATTCAAATGAAAAATCTGAAATTATTTTAAATAATTTTGAAATAGGTATTAAAACTTTACTCACAAATTATAATGAATATGTTAATTTAAATTATAGGGAGGTTTAGGATGTTTTTAAACATAAACTTACAAAGATTTTCTAGTAAAAAAGGAGTTTCTTCTTCTAAAAACGGTAGAGATTCTAATGCAAAAAGACTTGGCGTTAAAAGAGCTGATGGACAAACAGTAAATGCTGGAACAATTATCGTTAGACAAAGAGGAACAAAAATTCACCCTGGCGAAAATGTAAAAAAAGGTGGAGATGACACACTTTTTGCTGTATGCCAAGGAGTAGTTAAATTTGAAAGAAAAGGAAAAAATAGAAAACAAGTTTCTGTATATCCAAAGCAAGACATTGCTTAATAGAGAACTAGCTTGCCCACGGGCAAGCTTTTTTTGTAAAAAGGAAATTTACACCAATGATTGATTATGCAAAAATCGAACTTCAAGCGGGAAAAGGTGGAGATGGTGCAGTCGCCTTCAGAAGAGAAAAATATGAACCTACAGGAGGTCCTGCAGGTGGAGATGGAGGAGATGGAGCAAGCATTTATATAAAAGCTACAAATTCCCTTTCAACCCTTGAAGAATATAGATATAAAACAAAATATAAAGCAACAAATGGCGAAGACGGTATGGGTAAAAAAAGATTTGGAAAAAAAGGAGAAGATCTTTATTTATATGTACCAGTTGGAACAATTGTTAGAGAAAGTACAAGCGGAAAAATTATAAAAGATTTGAAAAAAAATGGAGAAGAATTTCTAATAGCAAAAGGTGGCAAAGGTGGAAAAGGAAATGTTCATTACAAATCTTCCACAAGGCAAGCTCCACGTTTTGCTCAAAAAGGAAAAGAAGGTCAAAAAATAACTATAAGCCTTGAGCTTAAAATTTTGGCTGATGTTGGTTTGGTTGGACTTCCAAATGTAGGAAAATCAACCTTGATTTCTGTTATTTCTAAAGCAAAACCAAAAATTGCAAATTACCATTTTACAACTCTTGATCCAAATCTAGGAGTTGTTAAAATTGATAAAGAAAGATCTTTTATAGTTGCTGACATTCCAGGACTAATAGAAGGTGCCAATGAAGGCTTAGGTCTTGGCCATGATTTTTTAAAACACGTTCAAAGATGTAAAATTCTTGTTCATTTAGTAGACATTTCAGGTTTTGAAGGACGAGATCCTATTGAAGATTTTGAGCTTATAAATAAGGAATTAAAATTATTTGATGAAAATCTTTATAACAAATATCAAATAGTTGCTCTTAATAAATCAGACTTAGATTTTAATGAAAATTATAAAAAGTTTGAAGAAAAATACTCAGATAAATATAAAATTTTTAGAATTTCGGCAGCTACAACAAATGGAATCAAAGATTTGATTGATGAAGTTTCAAGAGTTTTATATAATTTTGAAGATGAACAATATAATCTAGATGAAAAAGTCGATGAAGCTTATCTTGAAGAATTTTATGATAAGTCAATTGCAAGTGATGAATTAAACTTTGAAATAGAAGATGGGATTTATGTTTGCAATGGATATAGAATCGATAAGCTTTTAGAAAAAGTTAATTTAGATGATTATGATAGTCGTATGTATTTCGAAAAAAATCTAAGAGAAATGGGTGTTTTTGAAAAATTTGTAGAAATGGGAATCCAAGAAGGAGATTCTGTTGCTATAGGAGATATAGTTTTTGATTATTATGAATAGGAGATAAAATGATTTCAGGAAAACAAAGATCATATTTAAAATCTTTAGCTCATGATTTAAAGCCAATTGTTAATATAGGAAAAAATTCATTAACTGATGAAGTAATCACTTCAATTGATGAGGCTTTGGAAAAAAGAGAGCTTATAAAAATAAAAATACTAAACAATAACTTAGACGATAATGATGAAATTGTTGATGAAGTTATTGAAAAATTAAATTGTGAATTTGTTTCTCATTTAGGTAATATTTTTACCATATATAGAGAAAGCAAAAAAAACAAAAAGATAGATTTATAATGAAAATTGGTCTATTTGGTGGTACATTTGACCCAATTCATATTGGGCACATGATATTGATGGAAAATGTGATTAATAATTTGGATTTGGATAAAATATATGTTCTTCCAAATTCAAATCCACCACACAAATTAGAAAATAAAAAAACAGCCTTAAATTTAAGGCTAAAAATGGTAAATGAAACAATAAAAGACAATCCAAAACTTGAAATAAATGATTATGATTATAGAGATAATGAAATTCACTATACCTTTAACACAATTAATTATTTTAAAAAATCTTATCCCAATGATGAATTTTTCTTTATAATGGGGGAAGATTCTTTTCTTGATATTGAAAAATGGAAAAATTACAAAGAAATATTGAAAGAAAATTTGATTATTTTTAAAAGATATAGCAATAAAAATTTTTCTCTTATATCTAAAATAAATCAAGTAAGAAAGTATAATAAAAATATATACCTAATTGATAATATAGCTTTAGATATTTCATCAACTTTGATAAGAGACTTAGTAAAAGAAAATAAAAGTATCAGATATTTGGTAAATGATGAAGTTATAAATATCATTAAAGAGGAGAAATTGTATGTTTGATTTTTCTAAATATAAAGACAAGCTTAAAAATGATATTGGAGAAAAAAGATTTAATCATGTAATCAGAGTTAAGGATATGGCTTTAAAAATCAATAAAAATATAGATATTGAGAAAATAAAAACAGCAGCTTTATTACACGATTGTGCAAAATATAATGAAAAATATTATTTAGATAAGTATAAGAAATATTGTGATTTTTCAAATGAAATTATTAGCAATAAAGCAATTTTACATTCATTTTTAGGACCTATTGTAGCTAAATATGAATATGGAGTAGATGATGAAGAAATTTTAAATGCAATTAAATATCATACTACTGGAAAAGAAAATATGACTGATTTTGAAAAAATAATATTTCTTGCAGATGCTTGTGAAGAAAATAGAAATTATGATGGCGTGGATAAATTAAGAGAGTTAGCATTTAAAAATTTAGATGATGCTGTTTTATTTAGCTTAGATGGAACTATAAAGTCATTGGTTGATAGGAAGATGGTAATATTTCCTTTGACTATAAAAGCAAGAAATTATTTATTAAGGGAGAAAAATGGGTAAATTAGATATTATAGTAAAAACTTTAGAAGATAAACAAGCTTATGATATTAAAGTTATTGATCTTGAAAATAAATCTTCAATAGCAGATTATTTTGTACTTGCTACTGGAAATTCAATTAATCAAAATAAAGCTTTAATAGAATATATTGAGGAAAATCTTAAAAAAGAAGGATTTGATGTTTTATCTATCGAAGGATTGAGAGAAGGAAAATGGATATTAATGGACTGTGGAGAAGTGATAGTTCATATATTTTCATCAAATCAAAGAGAATTTTATAATATAGAAGATTTATGGGAGTCATAAATTATCGTTTAATAGAGGTATTTTATGGAAACTGATAAAAAAGATAAGATTATCATTGCTTTGATAATTGGAATTGTTATTGTTATATCTCGAAATTTTGTTTCAAGTCGAAATAATGATGAGCTTGTATTTGAAAAACAAGGCTTGTCAATTGAAATGAAATCAACTGATGATAAGAAAAATAATGATGATAATAAACTAAATTCTGAATCAAAAAATTCTATTAAAAAAGTACATATTAGTGGTGAAATTAATAAGCCTGGAGTTTATCAAATAAATGAAGATTATAGATTAGAGGATTTAGTAAATGATGCGGGAGGGCTTACTGAAAACGCTGATATTGATAAAATAAATTTGGCATTAAAGCTTGAAGATCAAATGAGAATAATAATTCCAAACATCAATGACAAAAATAATGATGTGGAAGTTTCTACAAATCAACTTATTAGTCCCGTAGAAAAAATTGACGATAAAAAAGTTAATATTAACAAAGCTGATAAAGCTCAGTTGATGACTTTGCCAAATATTGGAGAAAAAAGAGCGCAAGCTATTATCGAATATAGAGAAAAAAACAAATTTAATAAGATTGAAGATATTAAAAATGTATCTGGCATTGGGGATAAGTATTTTGAAGCGATGAAAGATATGATAGTGATAGATTGAGGAGTAAATATGAAATTATCAACTAGAGGTAGGTATGGACTTAGAGCTATACATTATTTAGCAGAAAATGAAGATAATGGATATATTTCAGTTTCTGATATTTCTAATGCCTTAAAGTTGCCAGAAAATTACTTAGAACAATTAATAAGAATACTAAAAAGAAATAATTTGGTAATATCAGCAAGAGGTGCTAAGGGAGGTTACAAACTTTCTAGAAATTCAAGTGAAATTACAGTTGGAGATGTTTTGAGAGTATTGGAAGGCGAAATGACCTCAAGTGAATGCGTAGCTGATAGAAATAACTGTAATAATTCGGAATGTGAAGCTTATTATGTTTTTGCAAAAATTGATGATGCTATCAACAAGGCAGTTAATTCAATAACTATAAAAGATATGGTTAATGAAAAACTATAAATAGGAGAAAATTATGAGAAAACTAGGAATGAACGAACTTAGAAAAGAATATTTGAATTTTTTTGGCTCTAAAAAAAATCATACAGTATTAAAATCATTTTCTTTGATACCAGAAGATGACGAATCATTACTTTTAATCAATGCTGGTATGGCACCATTAAAAAAATATTTTACTGGCGAAAAGAAAATGAAAAATAACAGAGCTACATCTTCACAAAGATGTATAAGGACTGGAGATATTGAAAGAGTTGGAATAACTGAAAGGCATGGAACTTTTTTTGAAATGCTTGGTAATTTTTCTTTTGGAGATTATTTTAAGAGAGAAGCTATACATTGGGCATACGAATTTTTAACAGTTAATCTTGAAATTGATAAAAATCTTTTGTGGGTTTCAGTTTATGAAAATGATGATGAAGCATTTGATATTTGGCATGACGAAATAGGAATTGCCAAAGATAGAATTTTAAGATTTGGAAAAGAAGATAATTTTTGGGAACTAGAAGTAGGTCCATGTGGTCCAGATTCAGAAATTTTTGTTGACAGAGGTATAGAAAAAGCTGTTGATGAAAATGATAATAAACCAGGAAATGATGATTCAGATAGGTTTATGGAAGTTTGGAACTTAGTTTTCACTCAATTTAATAAAAACGTAAATAAGGAATATATACCATTAGCTCATCCAAATATTGATACAGGAATGGGACTTGAAAGAATGGCAATGGTTCTTCAAAACAAAGACAATATTTTTGAGGTTGATGTAAACCAAAATATTATCAAAGAAATTGAAGAATTATCAAATAAAAAATACAAGGAAAATAAAAAAGATGATATTTCTATAAGAGTTATTGCAGATCACGCTAAAGCTATGACTTTTATGGTATCAGACGGTATTCAACCTTCAAATGAAAAAAGAGGATATGTTTTAAGAAGACTAATAAGAAGAGCATTTAGGCATGGAAAACTATTAGGAATTGAAGGAGAATTTTTATCATCTATTGTTGATTGCGTTATTGATTCTTATAAAGTTGAGTATGATGAACTTACAAAAAATAGAGAAAAAATCATTAATATTATAGAAAAAGAAGAAGAAAATTTCCAAAAAACAATTGACAGTGGTCTGGATATTTTAAATTCTTATATTAAAGAATTAAAAGAAAATAATAAAGATATACTTAGAGGTAAAGATGCATTTAAGTTGTATGATACTTATGGTTTTCCTTTAGATTTGACAAAAGAAATTCTTGATGAAAATGATTTAAAAGTTGATACAAAAGAATTTGATGAATATATGGAAAATCAAAGAAATCTTGCAAGAAATGCAAGAAAATCTGATGCAGGTTGGTCTCTTGAATCGATAAATGTAGATGAATTTAAACAAACAGAATTTGTAGGTTATGAAAATTTTGAAATAAATGCAAACATTATTGGCTTATTTGATAATAAAGAAAAAGTAAACTTTATAAAAAAAGGTCATAAGGGTATAATTGTAAGTGATAAGACTTCTTTTTATGCAGAAGGTGGCGGACAAGTAGCTGATACAGGATTTATTATCACAGATGATGCAAAAGCAAGAGTTTATAATGTACAAAAGAAAAAAGATGTTATACTTCATTATGTTGAAGTTGAAGAAGGTAAATTAGAATCTTGTAATGCATTATTTAAAGTTAATAAACAAAGAAGATTAGATATAACAAGAAACCACACTGCAACACATCTACTAGATCAAGCTTTGAGAAATTTATTAAGTGATGAAGTTAAACAAGCTGGATCATTAGTAGATGAATATAAATTAAGATTTGATTTTACTTATCCAAATGCTTTAACTAAGGATGAAATCAAGAAAATAGAAGATGAAGTAAATGAAAAAATCAGAGAACAATTGCCTGTAAAAAAAGAAATTATGTCTTATAAAGAATCAGAAAAACTCGGAGCTATTGGTTTATTTGAAGATAAATATAAAGATATGGTTAGAGTTGTTTCAGTTTCTGATTATTCAAAAGAATTATGTGGTGGATGTCATGTAAATAATTCATCTGAGATTTTAATGTTTAAAATAATTCAAGAATCATCTGCAGCTTCAGGTATAAGAAGAATTGAAGCTATAACAGGAAAAAAAGTTTATGAATATTTAAATAAAAATATAGAATTAATTAACTCAATTTCTGATGAATTAAAAACAAACCCTAAAAATGTATTGTCAAGAGCTAAATCTTTAAATGAAGAAATAAAAGAGCTCAAAGATGACATTCAAAAGCTAAAAGAATTCAATGAAAAAGATATTTATAAAGATATAGAAAATGAAGTTAAGGATATTAATGGAATAAATCTTTTAGTTCACAAATTTGATAATGAAGATCTTGATACATTGAGAAATTTTGAAAACAGAATAAAAGACAAATACAAAGATTTAATAATTGTATTTGCTACTGTAAAAGATAATAAAATAATCTTTACAGCATCTGTTTCTGATTCATTAACAGATAAATACAATGCAGGAAAAATTGTCAAAGAAGTTAGTAAAATAACAGGTGGAAACGGTGGAGGAAAGAAAAATTTCGCTCAAGCTGGAGGTAAAGATATTTCTAAACTAGATGAAGCTTTAGAAAAAGTTTATGATTTAATATAAGGAGAAATTATGTCAGACAAAAACTTCAACGAAACTATGCGTTTCGATCCACAAGATGAGAAAAAAGTTGATATAAGAGAAATTATTACAGAAGTTTATAATGCTTTAGAAGAAAAAGGATATAAGCCAACAAACCAAATTATTGGATATTTAATTAGTGGAGATCCTACTTATATTACAGGACACAAAAATGCTAGAAAATTGATAAGACAAGTTGATAGAGATACTATTCTAGAAGAAATATTAAAATATTATATTAATGAGTAGAATTATGGGATTAGACTTGGGTGATAAAACAATCGGAGTCGCATTAAGCGATCCGTTTTTTATCACTGCCCAAGCCTATATTACAATTAAAAGAAAAAAAGCAAATTTAGATATTGAAAAATTAATTGAAATAATTAATGAAAAAGAAGTAAATTTAATAATTATTGGACTTCCAAAAAATATGAATAACACCTTAGGTCCTCAAGCCATGAAGGTGATTTCTTTTGTCGATTTATTAAAAAAATCCACTGATATTGAAATTAAATATCAGGATGAAAGAATGACCACCATACAATCAGATCAGGTCTTGATGGATATGAATGTTAATCTTAAAGATAGAAAAAAATATGTAGATAAAATTGCTGCCTCTTTTATTTTACAGACCTATTTGGATGGGAGAAATAATGGATAAGATAATTTTAACAGATGAAAATAATAACGAAGTCGAATTTAATTTGATAGATACATTCGGAGTAGATGATAAAGATTATGCTGCTTTAGAGCCAATAGATGAAGATTTTATTTTAATTTTTGAAATGATGAAAAGTAAAGATTCTGTTAGCTTTAAGGCAATCGATAATAATAAAGAATTAGACGAAATTGTAAAAATATATGAAGAAATGAAAGAAGATGAAAATGAACATTGAACAGTTAAAAAAAGTATTTGAAAAAAATGGTCATAAATTTACAAAACAAAGACAAATAATTTTCAATGCTCTTAAAAATTCTAATTCAAAACATTTGACACCAGAAGAGTTGTTTTCTATAGTACATGAAGATAATAAACAAGTTGGTATAGCAACTGTTTATAGAACTCTTAATATTTTTGAAGATTTGGGAATTGTTAATAAGCAAGAATTTACAGATTCTGTGAATACTTATGAGCTTATTAGTCAAAAAGATGCACACCATGACCATTTAATTTGTACTAATTGTGGAAAAATTGTTGAAGAAAAAATTTTAGATAATGAAAAATTAGCAAAAAGTTTAAAAGATAAATATAACTTTGAATTGGATTATTATTCTTTAAGAATATATGGTATTTGCTCCGAATGTGAAGATAATTTAAGGAGTAAAAATGAGAATGCAAAATAAACTAAAAGTCATCCCATTAGGAGGACTTGGAGAAATAGGTAAAAACTGTACAATTGTCGAATATAAAAATGAAATGATTATGATAGATTGTGGCTTAACATTTCCAGATGAGGATATGTTAGGTGTAGATATAGTAATACCAGATTTTACTTATGTTGAAGAAAATAAAGATAAGTTAAAAGGTATATTCATAACTCATGGTCATGAAGATCATATTGGGGCAATTGCATACCTTTTAAAAACAGTAGACACTAATGTTTATTGTTCAAAACTTACAAAAGGATTATTAGAAAATAAATTTAAAGAACATGGACTTAATCCTAATAGATTAAAGATGGTTAATGTTAATAATACAGTTAAAGTTGGAAATTTAAGTGCAGAATTTATCAGAGTAAGTCACTCAATTCCAGATTCTTGTGCAATAGCCGTAAAATCTCCAATAGGAACTATATTATTTACTGGTGATTTTAAAATGGATTTTACGCCTATAGATGGCGAACCTACTGATATACAAAAGCTTGCTTCTTTAGGAAGAAAGGGATTATTATGTCTTTTTTCTGATTCTACAAATGTAGAAATAGAAGGAAGTTCAATGAGTGAGAAAGAAGTAGGAGAAACTTTTATTAATTTATTTGGACAAGCACCAGGAAGAATTATTGTAGCAACTTTTGCGTCAAACCTTCATAGGGTACAACAAGTAATATTTGCTGCTGAAAAATATAATAAAAAAGTAGTTTTATCTGGAAGATCTATGATAAATAACGTAAAAATTGCAAGTTCATTAGGATATTTGAAAATTAGAAGTAACACTCTAATAGATATGAAAAATATTAAAGATTATTCTGATGATCAAATTGTTGTTTTGTCAACCGGAACTCAAGGAGAACCATTATCTGCATTGACAAGAATGGCAAATAATGAACATAAGCAAGTTCATTTAAATTCTTCAGATACTGTAATTTTATCATCATCAGCAATTCCTGGTAATGAAATGCCAATTAATAATACAATTAATAATTTGACAAAAATTGGTTGTGATATTATATATGATTCTTTGGCAAAAGTCCATGCATCAGGCCATGCTTGCCAAGAAGAAATTAAATTAATGCACCAATTAACAACACCAAAATATTTTATTCCAGCTCACGGCGAACCACGCCAATTGAAAAAACACATGGAAATAGCTATGGATATGGGATTGAATAAAGAAAATATTTTGGTCGGTCAAAATGGAGATGTATTTGAATTTACAAAAAAATCTGCTAGAATTAATGGTAAAGTTCAAGCAGGAAATGTTCTAGTGGATGGTTCTGGTATTGGCGATGTTGGAAATATTGTTCTTAAAGATAGAAAACATCTTTCTGAAGATGGACTTTTAGTTGTAAGTTTAACAATTGAAAAACATACACAAAGAGTTTTATCAAATCCTGAAATTGTTTCAAGAGGATTTATTTATGTAAAAGAAAATCAAGATCTTATTGAAAATTCAAAAGATATTGTAATGAGAACAATGAAAAAATGTGAAAAAAAAGATATTCATGCTATTAGTCAAATTAAATATCAAATAAGAGAAGCATTGAAATCATATATTTATAATCAAACTGGAAGAGATCCTATGATTTTACCAGTTTTAACAGAAGTTGATAGCAATGAATATTAATTATAATCATATAGTTGATTATTTAAATAATATTTATATTGATGAAGATTTTATTGAATTAAGAAATTATGGAATTGAAAATAATATTCCTATAATGAAATTAGAAACGAAAGAATTTCTTAAAACTCTAATTTCAATTTCAAAACCTAAAAATATTCTAGAAATTGGAACAGCGATTGGCTATTCTTCCTTACTTTTTTCTAAATATTCTAATGCAAATATTACTACAATTGAAAAGAGCAAAGATATATCAGAAATAGCAAAAGCTAATTTTTCTAAATATAATAAAAAAATAAATTTAATAAATATGGATGCAAAAAAAGCCTTGAATAATTTTAATCAAGGCTTTGATTTTGTTTTTATAGATGCAAATAAATCACAATACGAATATTATTTTAATGAATCATTAAAATTATTAAATGAAAACGGACTTATTGTTTGTGATAATATTCTCTTTAGGGGAGAAATTACAAACGATGATTTAATTAATAGACGACACATAACTATGGTTAAAAATTTGAGAAAATTTTTATCTCATATTACGAATTTAGACGATTATGTAACAAGTATAATACCAATAGGCGATGGTATTAGTTTAACGACAAGGAGAGTTGATGAAAGATAAAGTTGAATTATTAGCACCAGCTGGAGATATGGAAAAATTAAAAGCAGCTATAAAATTTGGAGCAAATGCTATTTATATGGCTGGAAATAATTTTGGTCTTAGAAAAAATTCAAAAAATTTTGATAAAGATGAACTTAAAGAAGCAGTTGATTATGCTCATGAACATGGAGTTAGATGTCATATTACTATGAATATAGTTCCTCATGATAATGATCTTGAGGGAATTGTAGAATACATCAAATATCTTGAAAAAATTGGAGTAGATGCTTTAATAATTTCAGATCCTGGTATTTTTAATATAGCAAAAGAAAATTCTAATATAGATTTACACATTTCAACTCAAGCATCTGTAACTAATTCTCACACAATTAATTTTTGGTATAAACTTGGTGCAAAAAGAGTTATACTTGCAAGAGAATTATCACTTGATGAAATAATAGAAATTAGAAAAAATGTTCCAAAAGATTTAGAAATTGAATGTTTTATACACGGAGCTATGTGTATTTCATATTCTGGAAGATGTTTATTAAGTAATTACATGACAGGAAGAGATGCAAATAGAGGAGATTGTGCCCATGCTTGCAGGTGGAAATATGCCTTACAAGAAGAAAAAAGACCAGGCGAATATTATCCTATAGGCGAAGATGAAAATGGAACATTTATTATGAATTCCAAAGATCTATGCCTAATAGATGAAATTGATAAGCTAATAGAGGCAGGAGTTGATTCATTTAAAATTGAAGGAAGAATGAAAACCGTCTTTTATGTTGCAACAGTTATTAGAAGCTACAGACAAGCAATTGATGCATACTATAATGGAGTTTATAATAAAGAAATTGCTAAAAAATATATGGATGAAATAAAAAAAGCTAGCCATAGACATTTTACAAAAGGATTTTTCTATAATAAAGCAGATTCTTCTTCTCAAATTTATGAAAATTCTTCATACATTAGAAATTATGATTTTATTGCTGTGGTTTTAGATTATGACAAAGAAAATAAAATTGCAAAACTTGAAGAAAGAAATAGGTTTGTTTTGGGAGACGAAGTCGAAATTTTTGGAGATAGTCCAGACTTTGTAAAATTTAAAATTGAAAATATGAAAGATTCCAAAGGAAATGATATAGAAGTAGCCAACAAGGCAAAACAAATAGTTTATATTAAAATAGATCATGATTTAAAAAAGGGAGATATGGTAAGACGTAAAATTGATGAATAATTTTAATTTTTAAATGATTTTTTAAATCATATAAAATTTATATAAGCACCTTCTGATTAGGATTAACAAAACTAATCAGAAGAATTTTTTATTTCAAAAAGAAAATTATTAAATTTTAATTATTTATTAAAATTGGTATAATCAAGATAGTAATTTGAATTAACTAATTTGGAGGATGAATTGTTAAGTAATAAAGGTTTTGATTTGTGGGCTGATGATTATGATCAAAGCGTTGAAATATCTGATAATGATGGTTCATATCCTTTTGCAGGATATAAAAATATACTTAATGAAATATATAATAGGATATTAAATGAATCTTATAGAAATATTTTAGACATTGGATTTGGTACAGGAACTTTAATATCCAAGTTATATGACCATGGCTATAAAATCTATGGGCAAGATTTTTCTAAAAGAATGATAGAAATAGCACAAAATAAAATGCCTAATGCGAAGCTTTTTTATGGAGATATTTCTAAGGGCTTGGTTAATCCCTTGTTAGAACATAAATATAATGCAATAATTGCTACATATTCACTTCATCATCTAACTAATGAGAAAAAAGTTATATTTTTGAAAAATTTACTAGAACAATTATATGATGGGGGTTGTGTATATATTGGAGATATAGCTTTTCTATCTCGTTCTTTACATGATAAATGTATGAAAGAATCTTATGATCAGTGGGATAATGATGAGATTTATTTTGTTGTGGATGAATTTAGGTCTTATTTTCCTAAATTGAAATTTGAAAAATTTTCTGAATGCTCAGGATTAATTACATTGAAAAAATAGGATATTTTCTAGATAAATTAAATAGTTATAATAAAATTGTAGATTAAAAGATATAAAGAAAAAGGCTGTAATTATTTTACAGCCTTTAAATTTACTTATCTTTTGATGGATTTTCAGAAAAATCTGATCTTGTTCTTCTTGCTTCTGCTCCAACGTTTGAGTTGGTGTCAGCTTCATCAGTTATACTTCTTAAATTTTCTTGATCTGCAGTATGTTTTTTATCTAGAGATTCACTACCATCAGCTTTATTTTCATCTCTTAATTTTTTATCAAGTTCTTTGTCTCCTCTGTATTGGTTGTCATTGCTTATTCTGTTTTCGTCAGTCATTTTAATCTCCTTTAAATTTTAAAATTAGAATCTTACTATTACTATACCCAATTGGATAAATTTAACCATTTTATTTTTTTGATATTTCTTTTATAATTTCTACAATTGTATCAGATGCTTTTTTCATATCTTCAATAGGTATCAATTCATAAATACCATGGAAATTATAACCACCTGTAAATAAATTTGGACATGGAAGATTCATAAATGATAATTTTGAACCATCAGTTCCGCCTCTAATAGGTTGTGTTATTACTTTTATTCCTAAATTTTCCATAGCATTTTTTGCATAATCTACTATTTCTTTATGATTTTTTAAAACATCACCCATATTATAGTAAGTGTCGCTCATTTCTATTTTTATAATATTGCCGTATTTTGAATTTAAGAAATTCACACAATCATTTAGGAATTTTTTCATTTTTTCGAATTTTTCCTTATCAAAATCTCTGATTATATAAACTAAATTTGTATCTTCAATACTTCCATCAATTGAAATCATATGATAGAAGCCCTCATAGCCTTCTGTATGCTCTGGTCTTTGAACTTGACCTAATAAATCATCTAACTCTTTTGCAACGCTTATAGAGTTAATCATTGTGTTTTTTGCAGTACCTGGATGGACGGATTTTCCTTTTATTGAAATTTTTGCTTCTGCTGCATTAAATGATTCATATTCTAATTCGCCAAGTCGTCCTCCATCTAAGGTATAGGCAAAATCTGCATCAAAATAATCAACATCAAAGCTATCGCATCCTGTGCCGATTTCTTCATCTGGTGTAAAAGCAATTTTTATATCTCCATGCTCTATTTGTGGATTATTTATAAGAAATTCTATGGCATCAATTATTGCAGCAATTCCTGCCTTGTCGTCAGCTCCTAATAACATTTCTCCATTTGTTGTAATTAAAGTTTTTCCTTTTAAATCTTTTAAAAATGGAAAATCTTTTTCTTTTATAAATATATTTTCTTTTAGTTTTATATCTCCACCTTCATATTTAATAATTTGTGGATTTTTTATTCCTCCTGGCATTTCTGGAGAAGTATCCATGTGAGCAATGAATCCTACTTTTGGTAAGATTTTATCTGTATTTGCTTTTAGACATGAAAAAACAAATCCTTCATCATTTATATAGGCATCAAGACCTAAATCATTCAATTCTTCTTTTAAAATTTTACCTAATTCTAATTGACCTTTGCTTGTTGGTTTTATCAAATTTGCTTTTGATTCATCACTTCTTGTATCTATTGCAATATATTTTAAAAATCTGTTTTTTATTTTTTCCATTTTATCCTCCTATAAATTAATTATACACCCTTAGAATATTTAATTATACTACTATTTTTAATTCAAATTTCTTTTGATATATGATAAAATATAAAAGACGATTAGATAGGAGAAATTATGACTAAAAAAATTTTAAAAATAAAAACTAATAATATATTACCAGAATATAAAACTTTTTATTCAGCTGGCATGGACATATATTCTTCAAATGAAGAAGAAATTATAATAAAGCCAGGAGAAGTAGGCAAAGTTCCTACTGATTTAAAAATAGAAATTCCAGAAGGCTTTTTTGTTGCCATTTATCCTAGGTCATCAACAGGCGTTAAAAGACAATTAATGCTTGCTAATTCTACAGGAATTATAGATAGTGATTATAGGGGAGAGATAAAATTATTTTTTTATAATTTTGGGAAAAATGAACAAGTTATCAAAAAAAATGAAAGATTGGCTCAAATGGTAGTTCAACCTTATGAAAAAGTTGAAATTCAAAAAGTTGATGACTTATGTGAAAGTGAAAGAGGAGAAGGTGGATTCGGTTCAACCGGAAAATAATGAGAAATAATAAAAATAACAATATTTCAAAACTTTATAATAAAAATAAATACAATCTTGTTTTACTTGTAATAGTCTTATTGATTTCGATTTTTTTATTTTCAAAGCTAGCAAGTTATATTTCTAATAAGTCATTATCTAAATATGATAATGAAATTGTTGTAATTAAAAATAATGATAGTGAGATAGATTCCTTGTCTTTGAAAGATATAAGAAAAATGGGAAAAAACGAAATGAAATTTACTACTCCTAAGGGAGAGGAATTTAAACTTGTGGGTGTATCGATTGAAAAAATCCTAAACAAAGAAGGTATTAATCCTAATTTGAATAATACAGTTGAGTTTTCGGATGGGTATGGACACACTACAAATATGAGTATGGAAACTGCTCTTGAAGTAAATAGAGTTTTATTAGTTTATAAAATCAATAATAAGGCTAATATGGACTATGACAAAAAATTGGGCATATTTTTTATAGTTGACAAGCAAGAAAAAGATTCAAGTAAATGGATAAAAAATATTCAATCAATAAATATTAAATAACTCATGATTTATCATGGGTTATTTCTTTTATATGAATTTTCCTATATGTTATAATAATCAAAGGATGTGATTATATGAATTCAGATTTTAAATATGATAAATTAACCCCTATGTTAAGGCACTATGTGGATGTCAAAAAAAACTTTGAAGATTCTCTTTTACTTTATAGAGTCGGAGATTTCTACGAGGCTTTTTTTGATGATGCTATAATTATTAGCAAAAATCTCCAATTAGCTTTGACTGGAAAAGAATGTGGTCATGACAAAAGAGCACCTATGTGTGGAGTTCCTCATCATGTTATTGATACATATATAAATAAATTAGTTCAAAATGGATTTAAAATAGCCTTGTGTGATCAAGTAGAAGATCCAAAAATGGCAAAAGGCCTTGTAAAAAGAGCTATAACAAGAGTTATAAGTCCAGGTACAATAATAGATTTGGAATCGCTTGATAAAAAAGAAAATAATTTTTTACTTTCAATATATGAAAATAAATATGGAATTGGTGCTTGTTTTTCAGATATTTCAACTGGTAAATTAATGGCTTTTGAAATAAGAAATAATCAAAGCATTAGTGCAAACAAATTAATAGATGAAATAGAAAAAATTTCTCCATCAGAAATAATAATAAATTCAAATTTTTCTAATAAAAAAGTTTTAAAATATCTAAACTTAAATAAAGAAATCCTTATAAATAAAATTGACGATAGCAAGGACTATGAAAGTTTAAGTGAAAATGTATATAAAAATTTGGGAGTAGAAAATTTCAAAAAAATAGAAAATATGAGAATTTCTTTAATAGCTATTTCAAATTTATTGGATTATATTTATAGTTATCACAAGGAAAAATTAGCTCATATAAATGATATTGAAATTTTAGATATTGCATCTTATATGCAATTAGATGCAAATACACGAAGAAATCTTGAATTACATTCAAATATTGACAAAAAAGGTAAGGATAATTCTTTATTTAAATTGATTGACAAAGCTGATACTGTTATGGGTTCAAGGCTTTTAAATATGTGGCTTGAAAGACCACTAATCGAAAAAGAAAAAATTGAAAAACGTCTAGATTTAGTTGAATTTTTCTTTTTAAACCCTGATTTATCAAATAAAGTTTCATATTTTTTGGATGATATATTTGATTTAGAAAGAATTATTGGAAAAATTTCTTATCAAAGAGCTAATGCAAGAGATTTTATTTCTTTGAAAACTTCAATAAGAAATATTCCAGAATTTAAGAAATTTTTGGCAGGACTTGATAATAAAGATATTATTTCTTTTTCAAAAAATCTTCCAGATGTTTCCAATATTTATGATATTTTAGATAAATCTATAGTTGAAGATCCACCTGTTTTAATTACTGAAGGGGAAATTATCAAAGAAGGTTTCAATGATGATTTGGATAAGTTAAAAAAAGATTCTTTGTCAGCAGAAAATGATTTAATTGCTTATGAAAATGAACAAAAAGAAAAGACAGGCATAAATAAATTAAAAATAAATTACAATAAAAATAACGGGTATTCAATAGAGATAACTAAATCAAATTTAGACTTAGTTCCTGATACTTATATAAGAAAACAAACTTTAATTAATCGAGAAAGATATACTACAGAAAGACTTGAGGAGCTTTCAAATTTGATTTTGGGCTCTAGTGATAGGATAAATAATCTTGAGTATGAAATTTTTTGTCAAATAAGAGAATTCATATTGGATAATACCAAAAAACTCCAATATCTATCAAAATTAATTTCAATTATAGATTCTATAAATGCATTGTCAAAACTTGCTAGGGAAAATAACTATTGTAAACCTAAAATTACTACAGATAATATTATAAAAATTAAAAACGGCAGACATCCTGTTATTGAAAAAAAACTTAAAGAAAATGAATTTATTTCAAATGATACAGACATCGGAGAAAGTAATAATTTAATCCAAATAATTACAGGGCCTAATATGGCTGGAAAATCTACTTATATGCGACAAATGGCTATAATTATAATTCTTGCTCAAATGGGTTCTTTTGTTCCTTGCGAAAAGGCAAGTATTTGTATTTGTGATAAGGTATTTACAAGAATTGGAGCTAGCGATAATATTTCAAAAGGCGAGTCAACCTTTATGCTTGAGATGAATGAAGTAAGTAATATTTTAAAAAATTCAACCGACAAGTCCTTCATTATTTTAGATGAAGTAGGGAGGGGGACAAGCTCTGATGATGGTTTATCAATAGCTATGAGCTTGGTTGATTATTTAAGCAAAAAGAAGAAGGCTAAAACAGTTTTTGCTACGCATTTTCATGAATTGACAGTTCTTGAAAATAAATTGGATAATGTCATCAATTTAAAAATAGATATATTAGAAGAAAATGATAGCTTAGTTTTTTTGAGAAAAATTTCTAGAGGAAAATCTGATAGGTCTTACGGAATTGAAGTTGCTAGAATGTCCGGCTTACCATTAGATTTAATAGAAAATGCTAAAGTATTTATGAATAAGCTTGATGAAAGTGATGAAATATTTAAAGATAATAATAAAATAATAAAATCTTCTATTGATGATTTGAATAAAATTAAAATTGATGAATTGAAAAATAAAGTAAATTTGATAAATATAAATGAATTAACCCCATTAGAAGCAATAAATATTCTTAATAAGCTTATTGATAATATAAAGGAGATATGATGAAAATCATAGAACTTGATAAAAAAACAATAGAAAAAATAGCGGCAGGAGAAGTTATAGAATCTCCTGTTTCTATAGTAAAAGAATTAGTAGAAAACTCAATAGATGCAAATGCCAAAAATATAGTTGTAGAAATAAAAAATGGTGGAAAATCTTATATAAGAGTTACTGATGATGGGCTAGGAATTGATGAGGATGATTTTAAAAGAGCTTTTAAAAGACATGCAACTTCAAAAATTAAAGATTTCTCAGATTTATATGATTTATTTACTCTTGGATTTAGGGGTGAAGCCTTATCATCAATTGTTGCTTGTGCAAATATAAAAGCAATTTCAAAAACTAAAAATCAAAATCTAGGAAAAGAATTGATTTTTAAAAATGGAAATATAAAGTCATACAATTCTATAGCTACAAATATGGGGACAAGCATAGAAGTTTATGATTTATTTTCAAATCTTCCTGTAAGACGTAAATTTTTATCATCTGATATAAATGAATCAAATAAAATAGCAAAAATAATGCAAGCATTAGCATTAGGCTATAAAGATGTATCTTTTAAATTTATAAAAGACAATAGATTGATTTTTCATACATTAAAAGAGCAAGCTATGGATAATAAAATTATTGAATTGTTGGATGAGAATCTAAAAGACAATCTTATTAAGATAGAAATTCAAAATTCTCTTTATAAAATTAAAGGATTTATTTCAAAAGTTAATTATTATAGGGGAAATAGGTCTTTTCAATATATTTTTGTAAATAATAGGCTTATTGAAAATGAGGATATAAGCAAAGCTATTGAAAATGAATATAAAACACTTATTCCAAATCAAAGATTTCCAGCTTTTTTTATCTTTATAGAAACAAATTCTAGCAATATAGATGTAAATATTCATCCTAACAAAAAAGAAATTAAATTCACATATCAAAATGAGTTAATTGATTTATTAGAATATGAAGTATCTAAAATCTTATATGAAAATATTAATATTAGGGAAGTTAAAGTTTTAGAAAAAAATAAAGAAGAATTGAATTTTTATGATGATTATAGCGAGATTTTAAATTCATACAATAGGGTAAAAGAGGAAGAAAATTCCTATAATTTTGAAAAAAATCCAGATACAAAAGGCCAAGCAAAAAAGGAAGAAGATTTCTTTAGAGGTGTAGAATTAAATTTTATAGAAAAAAATGAAAAAATTGAATATATAGACTACAATAAGAAAAGCCTTGTAACAGTAAAAAAATTAGAAATTGATAAGCTTACTTATAAGTGTTCTATTTTTAATAGGTATGCTTTATTTTCTTATAATGATAAAATTTTAATCCTTGATAATAGAAGAGCTGATCAAAGAATTAAATTTGATAAATATATAGAAAATTTTAATAATGGAAAAATTTCCTCTCAACGATTGATTGAATCAAAAATTGTCAAAGTAAATCTTCAAGAATATAATAAATATCTTGAAAAAAAAGAAATTTTCAAAAAAATGGGTTTTGATATTGAGGAATTTTCTTATGATAAATTGATAATTAGAGCTGTTCCATTTATATTTGAAGAACCTGAAAATAATAATTTTTTCTATGATTTATTAGATGTTGATGAAAAAAATGAAAACTTATTTTTAAATAAAATTTCAAAGCTTATAAACAAATATGTCTTTAGAAAAGGAGATATTATTAATAAATCAGAAGCTATAGCTACAATAGATAAATTAAATAAGTGTGATAATCCATATAAAACTTACGATGGAAAATCGACTATTATTATGATTGAAGAAGATGAATTGGAGAAATATTTTGATAGATAAAGTTTTGATTATAACTGGACCTACAGCTTGTGGGAAAAGTGATTTTGCTATAAAAATTGCCAAAAAATTTAATGGAGAAATTATTTCTGCTGATAGCCAACAAATTTATAAAGATATGGATATAGGAACAAACAAAATAAAAGAAAGCGAAACGGATGGCATAAAACATTATGGGCTTGATATAAAATATCCAAATGAAGAATATTCTGTTCAAGAATTTAAGGATATGTCAAGAAATCTAATTAGTGAAATCAATTCAAAAAATAAAATGCCGATTATAGCTGGTGGTACGGGTTTTTATATTGATTCAATTTTATTTGATATGAATTATGGAACAAATAAAAAAGATGAAAATTTAAGGGATAAGCTTACAAAAGATTTTCAAATGTATGGAAATGAATATATGTATGAAAAATTTTGTGAAATTGATCCTATAGAAGCTAAAAAATATCATCCAAATGAAATCCAAAGAATTATAAGAGCCTTTGAAACTTACAAATTAACTGGAAAAAAACCGAGTGAATTAAGAAAAGGTCTAAAAAATTTAAATAAAAATATAAAGCCTATATTGTTTTTTATAAACTACAAGGATAGGTCAAAACTTTATGAAAAAATCAATCTTAGAGTTGACCAAATGATTAATGACGGCTTAGAAAATGAATTTGATAAAGTAGTTAAAAATTATAAACTAAGTTCATTATCTAAGTCATTACAAGCTATAGGTTATAAAGAATTTTTTCCTTATAAAGAAAATGAAATTTCTTATGATGAGCTAAGAAGTGAAATCAAAAAAAATACAAGACGATATGCCAAAAGGCAAATCACATGGATGAAAAAATATTTAAAATATGATTTTTCTAATTTAATTTATAGGGATGAGGATATGGATGAAAAAATCTTGGAAAATATGGAAAAAATTGTAAAGGAGACTTATGATTTACAATAAATTATATGGAATTGATACAAAGATTGAAAATTATATTGAAAAAATAGATCTAGATTTAGAAGATAAATTTAAAAAATTAGATAAGATAAGTGAATATAACCAAATAAAGGTCTTAAAAGCTTTTAGCGATAATAATCTTTCCGCTATTCATTTTAACTCTGCAACAGGATATGGATATGCAGATATTGGTAGAGAAGTAGTTGAAAATATTTTTTCTTCAATTTTTAAATCTGAAGATTCTCTTGTAAGACCAAATATAGTATCTGGCACTCATGCTATTTCTTTGGTTTTATTTTCTCTTTTAAATTACGGAGATAAGATTTTATCAATAAATGGAGATCCTTATGATACTTTACAACAGGTTATTGGAATTGAAGGAAATAAAAAAGGAAATTTGATTTCAAAAGGAATTAAATACGATAAATTAGAATTAAAAAATGACCAAGAAATTCAATATGGAAAAATTAAAGAAAAATTAGATGATAAAACAAAGCTTGTAATGATTCAAAGATCAACAGGATATACAAATAGGAGAGCTTTTAGTATTAGTGAAATAGAAAAAGCAATTATTGAAATTCGAAAAATAAATAAAGACGTAATTATTTTTGTAGATAATTGTTATGGGGAATTCACAGAAATCAAAGAACCTATAGAAATAGGTGCAGATATAATTGCTGGCTCTTTAATTAAAAATCTTGGTGGTGGAATTGCAATAACTGGCGGATATATTTCTGGCAAAAAAGATTTGATTGAATACTGTGCAAATACCCTTACAGCACCTGGAATTGGAAAAGATGAAGGATTAAGTTTTGGAACAAATCGAAATGTCTTGCAAGGTTTATATTTTTCAAGCAAAACTACAATTGAGTCTATAAAAGTTGCTCTTCTTTTCGCAAAAGTTTTTGATGATTTAGGGTATGAAATAATACCGAAATTAGATGATCCAAGGAGCGATATAGTCCAAGCTATAAAATTACATTCTAGTAAAAAACTAGAATTATTTGCAAAAGCAATCCAAGAATCTTGTAGCGTAGATTCCAATTTAACACCGATAGCTGACCAAATGCCAGGATATGAAGACCCTGTTATAATGTCATCAGGAGGATTTGTAGAAGGAGCTACTTCTGAACTATCCTGCGATGGGCCATTGAGAAAACCATACACAGTTTATTTGCAAGGCGGATTAAATAAATACCACGGAAAACTTGCCTTGATGAAAGTATTAGAAAAATTTATAGATAATAAAATTTTAGATATAAATTCCATAAAATAAGTGATGAAACTAAAAAATACTCAACCAATAAAAGTTAGTTATTGATTGAGTATTTTTTTAGAAATTCTAGCTTTAAAAATTTAATATTATATAGATAAGAATTTTTTTATATTTTTAAATTTGATAAAGGATTTTTGTTTACTGCTTTTTTCAAATCTTCATCATCCAAGTGGGTGTAAATTTGAGTAGTAGATACACTTTCGTGTCCTAATACATCTTTTAAGGCTCTTATATCCACGTTTCCATACTTATACATTAAAGTTGCTGCTGTATGTCTTAGTTTGTGAGTAGAATAGATTTTTGTATCAAAACCTGCTTTTTCTAAATATTTTTCAACAGTTGATTGAACAGCCCTGTTTGATATTCTTTGTTTTCTAGTAGATATAAACAAAGCGTCAATTTTTTTGTCTTTTAAATATTTTTTCCTAATCTTTATATAATTTTCGATTAAATCTATGCAATTTTTAGTTAGGTATATAGTTCTTTCTTTATTACCTTTACCAATAATTGAAAAATGATCATCTTTAATATCTTTTAAATCCACACTAACAAGTTCGGAAAGACGCATGCCTGTTGTTAAAAAAGTGAAAACTATAGCCATATCTCTATTTCTTAAAAATTCATTTTTTTCTTGACTAACAATTTCAAGTAAGTGTTCTGTTTCGCTCAAAGTGAGGTAGACAGGTTGTCTTTTTTGAATTTTTGGATTTCTTAATTTTTCTGTTATATTATTATTAATAATTTCAATTTCTTGATGTAAATATTTATAAAAAGAACGTAAAGCAGAAATTTTTCTTGACCTTGTAGAAGTGTTATCGTTTAATTCGTTATCCAAATAAGATATATAAGAATACATATCCTGAATATTAATATCATTAATAAAAGCTTGATTGAAAATTTTATTAGAATCAATATTTGATTTTTTTAAATCATAATCAAATTTTTCTATATCATCAAAATAAACCTTTCTTAATATTTGAAAAGAAATAAAATTAATAAGGTCATAATGATATTCACTAATAGTTTTTTCAGATAAGGCTCTAATAGATTTTAAGTAGGAAAGATAATCTTTTAAAATTAAGGGGGACTTTATTTTAGTCATAAAAAACTCCTAAATATTTATTTGCTAAGCTCATTATAGCAGAAAAAAATAAAAATATCAATTATTGCACAAAATTATTATTTTGTGCAATAATTTTAAAATCAAAAAACCTATCCACTGACAATTGTTTTGATTAAAATATTTTATCAAGAAAAGTTTTTTGAAAATAAAATTATAAATAAAAAAACAGCATTACAGTTAACTCGTAAAGAATTTCGATAAATTTTAAAATTATATTAAAATCAGACGTCGTATTTTGCGTTTTAAGCGATTTTATATTTTTTGTCAATTAATACCTATAAGGTAATTGTTAAATTGTATAAGTAATTATATATATTAATAAAAAAAGCGTATGCAAAATTTAAATTGCATACACTTATAATATTTTTGTCAGAAGTTATATAGCTCCAACCAATCTATAATATTTAACTGGATATCTTCTATCGCCCATCTTACCTTTTCTTTCAGTGATTGATATTCCTCTATCTGGATAGTTGCAGTGTATTATTGTATTTTTATCTAAAATAAAACCTGTATGACCACCAGATCCTGATGACTTGCCTGGTATACCAGCAACAAAAATATCACCGTATCTAATTTCATTTTCTGATATTTCTTTTAGAATTTGACCTCTCCTGCCAAGTTCAAACAATGTTTCTGTATTTCCGTTAGCTACATTTTTAGAAATAAAACCACCATGTTTCAAAGCTCTATAAACAGCTGAGGAACAATCAGCATATCCTTTTTGATTTCTTTTTTGCCAATCCATACTATATTCATAGTTAAAATCTTTTGCCTGATACATCCATCCAATAGTTAAATCAAGATCCCTTACGGGAGTATAATTAGTAGAAATTAAATAACCTTTACCTGTATTATCAAAAGAATATAAATTATTATTTACTAGAACTTTATAACCTTTTGATATTCCGTTGTAAGTATGATTGTAAAAATAATTTCCGATTTTTTGAATTCCTTGAATTATTAACCCATTAGAATCAGGATGGAAAGTAGCAATTTTCATATATGTAAATTGTGAAGTTTTAACAAGACCATCATTACCAACAAAATACATAACTTTAGGTCCAAAAGTTATAAATTGATTAGTATATAAGTAACCATT
>OIFD01000043.1_pt1 | contig 131703 bp, 130 predicted proteins | sample 1582021 | NCBI WGS metagenome assembly OIFD01 (sample SAMN07501059, study PRJEB24779) | human gut metagenome | isolation source: stool | host: human infant | place: USA: Pittsburgh, PA | reverse complement strand
TTAACGCCGATGGTACTACGATGGAAACGTCGTGGGAGAGTAGGTAGTCGCCAAACAATTAAGGTCTAACGTGATTTGATCCGTTAGATCTTTTTTATTTTAACCAATGAACCTACGAGCCCACTTGTGGGAGAGCTAGACCTAACAGAAATCTATGATTTCGTCGTAGGTCTGGTGCAACCAGTTGCCACGAATCTTTGATTCGTAGGAACTGTCTGCTGTAGGTAGTCGCCAAATAATTAAGATCTAGTGATGACAATGTCCGCTAGGTCTTTTTTTGTGCGTTCTTTTAACTATATTAAGATAGAAAATGGTTTATAGAATTCGTTATATAAAAGTTGCAAGAAAAACATAGGTAATGAAATAAGCAAACATCTTGCACGAATATCTTGTGGAAAATTTAATGTTCTCACTCGCTCAGCCTCACAGCTAAAATCTTATATTATGAAAATGAATTGAGGTGTAATTAAGAACGTAAGTTTGATATAATAATATAGTAAATCAATAGTAATTTGAATATCTAATAGGTTAAAAGTAAAGAAAGGAAATGATTATGAAGAGTAATAAATCAAAATCTATTTTAGTTATTGCATTTATTGCGGTAGCTGTTTTGATTATGTTTTTTATAAAGAATAAACCAGTTATGCCAATTAATAATGATAATAGTTCTAAGCAAACTGAGACTGATGGAAATGTTAAAGGAGATAGTAGTTCTAGTAGTGAGAATAAAAGTTCATCAGATTTGAATAATTTCAAGGAAGCTTACAAGGAAGTAGACAAGGAAGATGTTTTATTTGCTGGAAAGGATGCTGGTTTTGAGAAGTTTTTTTCATATGATAAGCCTGTTTTTGTAAACTTTACGTGGATTGAATGTGCTCCTTGTAAGGAAATGGCTCCATATATAGACAATACTTTCAATAAGTTCAAGGGAAAAGCCGTTGTTAAGGATGTTGAAGTTAATGTGAACAATGATTTTGCATCACAAGCTGGTATTAGAGTTACTCCTACACAAATTTTTATTCCTTTAAAAGAAGATTTTAAATTTTCCGATAAGGCTCAAAGCGTGATGGATGAGTACTTCCAAGAGGTTACTGTTAATGGTAAAAAGGGATATATTCACGAAGGTTTGTTGAAGGAAAATGAATTAGAAATATTGATTTCGGATATGATCAATGGATAGTTTATTAGATTTTTTATCAAAACTAGTAAAAGATTATGTTTATTTGGCACCAATTATTTCTTTGATTGCGGGGATTTTGACTAGTTTTCTTCCTTGCTCATTGCCGATGATTCCAATTATAATTGGGTATTTGTCGGGGAATAATTACGATAAGAAAAAATCGTTCAAGGTGGCGTTGGTTTTCAGTTTAGGTAGCATTTTAGTTTTCACTATTTTTGGATTGACGGCTGCCTTGGTTGGTAAAATTTTAAATCAATTTAGTAGAGTATTTTATATCATTGTTGGAATACTTTTAATTCTTATGGCGTTTCAAAATTGGCATGTTATCAAGATTATTAGCCTCAATAAATCCAGTAAGATTACAAAGACTGGGCTTTTGGGAGCTTTTATAGCTGGTGTTATTCAAGCGGTGTTTGCATCGCCATGTTCTACACCTGTTTTGGTTTCATTGATGGCTATAGCGGCTAATACTAGAAATATTTTATTTTCTATTATTTTGTTCGTTTTTTATGGTATTGGGAATTGCTTTTTGGTATTTATGTCTGCTTTGTTGATGGGTAAAGTCGAAGAGATTATTCAAAATGATTCATATACTAAGGTTTCTAAAATTATAGAAATAGTTCTTGGTGCAGTATTGATGTTATTTGGATTGTATTTCTTGTACCAAGGTATTTAGGAGGAAATTTATTGGAAAAAGATGTATTAGAATCTAAAAAATTACAAGATTTGAAGATTATTGCTAAAGCTGTAGGTGTTGCAGGTATTAGTAAATATAATAAGCAAGATTTGATAAAAGAGATTATTAGTCAAGTTAATATTAATGAGAGAAATAACTCTGAGGAAGATTACGAAGATTCTTCTTCTAATGATGAAAAAGATTTGAAAGATCCTTTGAAAGTGGAAGGAATATTGGATTTACACGAAAATGGATATGGATTTTTGAGATCGGAAGGATATGATTCAGGAGATGATGATATTTACGTACCTCCTGTTCAAGTTAGAAGATTTAAACTAAAGACAGGGGATTTTGTAGAGGGATTATCTCGTGAGAAAAAGGATAAAGAAAAATTCAATGCTTTGATTTATGTGAATCGTGTAAATGGAGATACTGTTGAAAATCTTAGAAATAGACCTGATTTTGAGAATTTGACTCCGATTTATCCAAGAGAAAGATTGACTTTAGAAAGAGATTCAAAGAATGTTTCAATGAGAATTATGGATTTGATAAGTCCCGTTGGAAAAGGTCAAAGAGGTTTGATTGTGGCATCACCTAAAACAGGTAAGACGACTTTGCTAAAAAACATAGCAAACTCTATAAGAAAAAATTATCCGGAAATTCATGTTATTGTTTTGTTAATTGATGAAAGGCCGGAAGAAGTTACAGATATGAAGCGTTCTGTTTTGGGAGCAGATGTCGTAGCATCTACTTTTGATGAGATGCCTCAAAATCATATTAGGGTTGCTGAAATCGTGATAGAGAGGGCCAAGAGGCTTGTAGAACACAAAAAAGATGTCGTAATATTGGTCGATTCAATTACTAGATTATCTCGTGCATATAATGTTACTAGTCCTTATTCAGGTAAGACTTTGTCCGGCGGACTTGATCCTTTAGCATTGAATGGTCCTAAAAGATTTTTCGGTGCGGCAAGAAATATTGAAGAAGGCGGTTCATTGACTATATTGGCGACGGCTTTGATTGAAACAGGATCCAGAATGGATGATGTTATTTTCGAAGAATTCAAGGGAACTGGAAATATGGAAATCAAATTGGATAGGAGCCTGTCGGAACAGAGAGTGTTCCCTGCAATTGATTTGAACAAATCCGGAACTAGGAAAGATGAATTACTTCTTACAAAAGAAGAATTATCAGCAATTAATAAAATAAGAAAACAATTGAATTCACAAGAAAACAAAAATATTGCAGACCAAATTATAAAAATGATTAAAAACACAAAATCAAACCAAGAATTTGTAAAATCAATAAATAATTTGCAAAGTTTGTAAATAAATTTATACTGAAATATTCAAATTTTGTAGACAAGTTCATACTCATGTGTTATAATAGGTAAGTCGAAAATAATTTTGAGAAAAACGAGGTGATAATATGAAAAAAGATTTACATCCAGAATACCACGAAGCTACAGTAACTTGCGCTTCTTGTGGCAATACTTTTAAAGTAGGATCTACTAAAGAAAACATAAACGTCGAAGTTTGTAGTCAATGTCACCCATTTTATACAGGACGTCAAAGATTTGTAGAACATGGTGGTAGAGTAGAAAAATTCAAGAAAAAATACAACATGGATTAGCATTTTTGCCAGTACCTTTTAGGTGCTGGTATTTTTGTGTTAAAAAATAGATAATGAATAATGAAAAGGTAAATTGACATGAAGAAAACGACAATTGGAGGACAAGCTTTAATTGAAGGAATTTTGATGAGAGGCCCTTCAAAGTACTCCATAGCGGTCAGAAAGCCTGATCAAGAAATTGATTTGGTTGTAAAAGACTTAGAAAACAATAAAATAAATTTGATGAAGATTCCTTTTATAAGAGGAGTTGTTAGTTTGTTTGATTCGATGAAGTTGGGAATGGATGCATTAATGTATTCAGCAAGTTTTTACGAAGATGATAGCGAAAACTTCTTTGACAGACATTTCAAAAACAATGCCAGAAAAGTAGAAAATGTGTTTTCTATAATTGCATCAGTAGCATTGGCATTACTGTTTTTCTTCTTCATTCCAACTTTTCTTACATCATTTGTTAAGCTAAATCATTCATCTTTTAGTTTCAATTTAATCGAAGGATTGATACGAATTATAATATTTTTCACATATCTTTTTATAGTTTCTCATTCAAAAGATATGAAAAGAGTTTTTGAATATCATGGTGCTGAACACAAGAGTATTTATTGCTATGAACAAGGACTGGATTTGACTGTTGAAAATGTTAGAAAACAAAGTAGGCTTCATCCAAGATGTGGTACTAGTTTTTTGTTTACGGTTATGATAATTTCTATTTTGGTGTTGGGTTTAGTTGGATGGCCAAATCCACTGATGAGAATGTTGTATCGTATATTATTACTTCCAGTGATTGTGTCGATTTCGTATGAAATTAACAGATTAATCGGCAAATACGATAATACAATAACGGCACTACTTGTTAAACCTGGATTATGGGTTCAAAAGTATTTTACAGTAAGAGAGCCTGACGACAAGATGATAGAAGTTGCTATATTGGCACTTAAAAGTGTTATTCCAGAAAAAGAAGATGAAGATTTATGGTAATCAAGGATATTTACAGTTTATTCGACAAATCTGATTGTCTGATGATTTTGGAAAAAATATACAAATATAGTTTTTCTGATTCTATTATTCATTCGAATGATGAGATAAATGGGAATGATGAGAAAATAATTTTAGAATACAAAAGACTTTACGATGAGGATATTCCAATCGAATATATACTTGGGTTTAAGTACTTTTACAATAGAAAGTTTTATACAGATCCTGATGTTTTAATTCCAAGATTTGATACTGAAATTTTAGTAGACGAAATAATCAAGACTAATCGTAAGTTTGACAATATACTTGAAATCGGAATTGGATCTGGGATAATATCAATCACTTTGAATTTGGAATTGGATTCAAAAGTTTTGGGAGTGGATATAAACAAAAAGGCTATTGAACTTTCCAAGAAAAATGCAGAAAGTTTAAATGCTACTGACGTTGAATTTATTTATTCTGATTTGTATGAGAATGTGAATTCTAAGTTTGATTTGATAGTTTCCAATCCGCCTTATATAGACAAAAAAGATTTCGATTCACTTGAAACAAAAATTTTAAAAGAACCACGATCTGCACTTTTTGGTGGAGATGATGGACTGTATTTTTATAGAAAGATAATAAATCAAGCTAGTGATTATTTAAATGAAGATGGTATGCTCGCTTTTGAAATAGGTTATAATCAAAGAGAGAGCATATTTGAGATTTTAGATGAAAACGGATTTGAAAATCACTATTGCATTAAAGATTTTAACGGTTTTGATAGAGTAATAATTGCGAGGAGGTAATTATGTTTGAAAATTTGGATAGTGTTGTAGATAAATTCAAAGACTTAGAAGTAAAAGTCGCAGATCCTGAAGTTATCGCTGACATGGAAAATTGGACGAAATTAATGAAAGAACACGCTGATTTAGAACCAGTTGTTAATAAATATTTGTCATACAAAGATAATTTGAAAAATTTACAAGAAGATAAGGATCTGTTGGGTACTACTGGAGATAGTGAAATGGAAGAACTATTGAAAGATGAAATCTCAACATTGGAAGAACAAATCGAAAACGATCAAGAAGAATTGAAAATTTTGTTGTTGCCAAAAGATCCTAACGATGAAAAGAACGTATTTATTGAAATAAGAGCAGGTGCTGGCGGAGATGAAGCAGGTTTATTTGCTGGTGAACTTTTGAGAATGTACCAAATGTATTCTGATAAAAAACGCTGGACAACCGAAGTTATGGATATTCAACAACAAGGTGTTGGCGGTGTTAAAGAAGCTGTAATGATGGTTAAAGGAAAAGGTGCTTATTCTAGATTAAAATACGAATCAGGAGTTCACAGAGTTCAAAGAGTTCCTCAAACTGAAAGTTCAGGAAGAATTCACACATCTACGGCAACTGTTGCTGTGTTACCGGAAGCCGAAGATGTTGATATTAAGATTGAACAAAAAGATTTGAGAATTGACGTGTTCAGAGCAAGTGGTAATGGTGGTCAATGTGTAAACACTACTGACTCTGCTGTTAGAATAACGCACATTCCAACAGGCCTTGTAGTAACATGTCAAGATGAAAAATCTCAAATAAAAAATAAAGACAAAGCTATGAAAGTTTTGAAATCAAGATTATATGATTTGATGGAAGAAGAAAAGAACAAAGACAGAGCAGATGCGCGTAAATCTCAAGTAGGTACAGGAGATCGTTCTGAAAGAATTAGAACTTACAACTTTCCACAAGGAAGAATAACTGATCACAGAATCAACAAAACAATATTCCAATTACAAAATTTCTTAGATGGAGATATTGAAGAAATGATCGATGATTTGACAAGTTACGATCAAGCTGAAAAATTAAAAATGATGAATTAAAAATTAACTCGAGTTTAAATGCTCGAGTTTTTTATATTATAGCAAGTAATGATATAATTAGATATATATTTAAATTTAGGAGATAAAAATGAATAGTGAATTAATTTATGAATATTTGGATAAAATTGGAAGAGATGGTTACAAGTTGGGACTTGATAGAATGCAAAAAACTTTGAAAATTCTAGGTAATCCCGAAAAAAGTTTTAAAATAATCCACGTTGCAGGAACTAATGGTAAGGGTTCTACATCAACTTTTATATATCAAACACTAAAAGAACATGGTTATAAAACTGGACTTTTTACATCACCTCACATTATTAATTTTTACGATAGAATAAAAATCGACAAAGAAATTTCAGAAGAAGATTTCATGAGAATTTTCGAAATTATCAAGGATACTATTGAAGAAAATGATATAAAGGTGTCCACATTTGAATTTATAACTTTGTGCGCGATTTATTATTTTGCAGAACAAAAATGCGAATATGTGGTTCTTGAAGTTGGAATGGGCGGAAGATTGGATGCTACCAACGCTACAGAAGAAACTTTGTTATCTGTAATTACAAAAATTGGCTTGGATCACCAAGAATATTTGGGAAATACTTTGGAAGAAATCGCATATGAAAAAGCTTGTATCATGAAACAAAATGGAAGATGTGTTGTTTACAATCAACAAGAAAGTGTATTGGATGTATTCAGAGAAGTTGCAGAAGAAAGAGATAACAAACTATACATTTGCGATTTTGATGAGGCGAAAAATATTGAAATCAACGCTACACATAATTCGTTTGATTGGAAAAATTTGCATATTGAAACTAGATTGGTTGGAAGATATCAATTATTTAACGCACAATTAGCATTGAGTGCTATTGATGTATTAAGAGATGAACTTGATTTGTCTGATGAAGATATCATCAATGGTTTCAAAAACGCATATATTCCTGCAAGATTTGATGTGATTAGACACAACCCAACAGTAATATACGATGGCGGACACAATGCCGATGGGGTTAAAGCTTTGAAATCATCAATAGAATCTGTGTTTGGTGATAAGAAGATCGTATTTGTTTACGGTGTATTGAAAGACAAGGACTATAACGATGAAATCAAACTAATCCATGAAAATGCCAAAGCATTTGTGACATTTACGCCGGATTCACCAAGAGCATTAAAAGCAGAAGATTTGAAAAATCAAATCGAAGCATACAGCGATAATGTTGTCGCAAAACCAAATGTAAATGACGCCGTGGATTATGCTATTGAACATTTCAAAGACGATGTAATTATAATTTTTGGAACGTTGTACAGTGCGGAGCAAGCTTATGAACATTTATAAAAAAGTTTTTGATGGGAAAAATATCGGAGAAATTTTATACGATGAGCCAATGAAAAATCACACTACTTTCAAAATTGGAGGTAGTTGTGATGTTATGATATTTCCTAAAAATGAAGAACAAATAATAAATGTTCTTCAATTAATTAAGCACAATGACTTTGCTTATAGAATTATAGGCAACGGATCGAATTTGTTAGTTAGCGATGATGGGCTAAGAGAAGTTGTAATTAAATTACACGATAATTTCAATGAAATGAGAATTGAAGGTGATATTCTAACTGCAAAATCAGGGGCGTTATTGAGCACTGTCAGTAAATTAGCTATTAATAACTCTTACGCTGGTTTTGAAGCTGTTAGCGGCATACCCGGAGACATTGGAGGGGCTATTACAATGAATGCAGGTGCATATGGAACAGAAATGAAAGATATTGTTCACAGAGTTAAGGTTATTGATACAGATTTGAATGTAAAATATTTTAACTGTGATGAGATGGATTTTTCCTACAGACATTCAAGGGTTCAAGATGAAAAATTAGTCGTTTTGAAAGTTGAATTTTTGCTAAAAAAAGGTGATCAACAAGAAATCCTCAATAATTTTCACGATTACACAGAAAGAAGAACATCAAAGCAACCATTGGAACTTCCTTCATGTGGCTCTGTATTCAAAAGGCCAGAAGGACATTTTGCGGGACAATTGATTGATGAAGCAGGGCTTAGAGGATACAGATACAATGATGCAATGATTAGTGAAAAACACTGTGGATTCATAGTCAATGTTGGAGATGCAAAATGCTCTGACGTTGTAGAGGTTATAGAACATGTGCAAAAAGTTGTGTTTGATAAGTTCAATGTGAAGTTAGAACCAGAAGTGAGAATTATCGGTGGAAGATAAAATAAAATTAACCAGAGAATATCACGTGCATTCAGTTTACAGTCGTAACAATCACGGGAAAAGTACAATCGAAGAAATTGTACAAGAAGCGAGAGCAAAAAAATTAAAGACTATAAGCATAACTGATCACGGTCCTGGACACTTAATGTACGGAATAAAAAGAAAATTAATTCCTGTACAACGTGAAGAAATTGATAGGCTCAAAGAAAAGTACGACGATATTGAAATTCTGATGGGAGTTGAAGCCAACGTAATTGGCTACGACGGAGAGATAGATATTAGAGAAGAAGAGAAAAAGTATTTTGATTTTATCAATCTTGGATTTCATGATGGAGTTAGATTTGTAGACAAAAAATCTTTTTATAATTATCATGTTTTAAAAAGAATGAGCTGGATGGGACAATCGGTCAGGAAAAAAATGATTGATTTGAATACAAATACAATGGTAAAAGCATTGGAGAACAACGATATTTTTATAATAACTCATCCAGGAGATAAAATAGATGTTGATATCGAAAAAATCGCACAAACATGCGAAAAAACAAACACAGTTATGGAGATTAACAACCATCATCCACACTTATCTGTAGAAGAAATCAAAATTTCTTCACATTATAATGTTAAATTTAGTTTAGGGAGTGATGCTCATCACAGAAAAAATATTGCAAATGTGAATGACAGCGTCAAAAGAGTAATTGAATCAGGGTTGGATATTAGTAGAATTATAAACATCGATTAGGAGATTTCATGGAAGTTGTAATTATTACAGGAATGAGTGGAGCTGGCAAAAGTGCCAGTAGCGATATTTTTGAAGATTTGGGTTATTATACATTGGATAATATGCCGCCATCTCTTTTATTAAGTTTTATCGATTTGACTACAAAAAGCAAGAAAAAAATCAACAAAATAGCTTGTGTAGTAGATATTAGAGGTGGAGAATTCTTCGCTGATTTGATGAAGTCCATAACACTTTTGAAAAATCAAAGTATTGATGTTAAAATTTTGTATTTGGATGCATCAGATGAAATTCTAATCAGAAGATACAAAGAACATAGAAGGCCACATCCCTTGGCAGTCAATGGAAATATTTTAGAAGGTATAGCTAATGAAAGAGAACTTCTAAGTGAAGTCAGAAATTCAGCAGATTCAATCATCAACACTTCTAATTTGACACTGGGAGAATTGAGAAGAAAAATATTATCTGCATTTTCACTTAAAGATGTAGACACAAAACTAGCAATATCTGTAGTATCATTTGGATTTAAGCATGGAATTTTGCTGGATGCAGATTTGGTATTTGATGTCAGATTTCTTCCGAATCCCTACTATATAGCAGAATTAAAAAAATCTTCTGGACTAAATACAGATATAAAAGAGTATGTATTTGGATTTGAAGAAGCAAATGAATTCTTGGATAAATTGGTGGATATGATGGAATTTTTGATTCCTAAATATTCAAAAGAAGGAAAAACAAACTTGGTTATAGGAATAGGATGCACCGGCGGAAAGCACAGGTCCGTTGCAATAGCACAAGCTTTGACAACAAGGCTTGAGGGAAATGGAGAAAAAGTTTATGTATCCCACAGAGACCAAAAATTTTGGTAAAAAAATAGTAACTATAGGCGGAGGAACAGGTAATTCTATATTGCTAAGAGGCGTCAAAAATTTCACATCAAACATAACGACTATTGTAACTGTAGCTGATGATGGTGGAGGAAGTGGAGTTCTCAGGGAAGATTTGGGAATGTTACCTCCTGGTGATATTAGAAACTGTCTTGTGGCACTTGCTAATACTGAACCTATAATGGAAAAATTAATAAATTATAGATTTTCAAATGGTCAATTAAAAGGTCAGAGCTTAGGGAATTTATTGATAGCTGCGATGAATGATATATGTGGCGATTTCAACGAGGCAATAAAAGAAATAAGTAACGTACTTGCGATTACAGGAAAAGTACTGCCAATGACTTTGGATAATGTCAAATTATTTGCTGAATTGGAAGATGGATCTACTATTGAAGGTGAATCGAACATCACGTTTTTGAATAGAAAAAACGGAGGTAAAATCAAAAGGGTATACACATCACCTAAATTGCTTTTGCCATTAAAAGAATCCATAGATAGCATAATGGATGCTGATATTGTTATATTAGGACCAGGATCATTATACACATCTATAATTCCTAATCTTCTAGTAACAGACATATCACAAGCACTAAAAGAAACAAAGGCAGAAGTTGTGTACATATTGAATATAATGACACAACCTGGAGAAACTAATGGTTACAGCGTTACAGATCATGTAGTTGCCATTATTGATCACGCAAATTCAAACATTATCGACAAAATCGTCGTTAATTCCAAGGAAGTAGACAAATATGCGAAATACAGATACAAATCAATTGAAAACTCTACGCCGATTTATATTACAGATGAAGATCGCGAAAATATGGAAAAATTAGGCATAGAAATCATAGAAGCTGATATATGTGATATTAGCTATGATTATATTGTGCATGATTCGAATAAATTGATGAAAACTATATTAGAAAGATATTAGTATGAATACGATTATTGAAAAATTAGACGGACAAAACAAAATACATGCACTTGAAAAAGCTGCAGATTTAATAAAAAATGGAAGTGTAGTTGCATTTCCAACAGAAACAGTATACGGATTAGGAGCAAATGGATTAGATGAAGAAGCTTGCAAAAAAATATTCGATGTCAAGAGAAGAAAAAGAGACAATCCACTAATCTTGCACGTAACTAACTATGAAATGGTCAGAAATTTATCGTCAGAAATCACTGAAGATCAAAAAAAATTGATGGATAATTTATGGCCAGGTCCATTGACTATAATTTTCAAAAAAAGTGACAAGGTTAATGACGTTGTAAGTTGTGGAGGAAATACAGTTGCAATTAGAAATCCATCGGATGAAATCGCAAGATTTTTGATAGATAAATCAAATTGTCCAATAGCAGCTCCATCTGCAAATAAATCGGGAAGACCATCACCAACTAATGCACAAGATGTGTATAGTGATATGAAAGGTGAGATTGAAATGATTTTGGATGGAGGAAGTTGTAACATTGGAATTGAATCCACTGTTGTCGATTTGACGGAGAAACCGTACACCATACTTAGACCTGGTTTTTACACAAAAGAAGATTTGGAAGAGTATTTGGATGAGGTTGTGTACGATAAATCATTAATTGATTCTAACACTGTTCCAAAATCCCCAGGACAAAAATACAAGCACTATGCACCTAAAACAAAACTCATAGTAATCAAAGGAAACATGGATAACATACAAAGTTATGTTAATAGCTTGGGAATAAATACCGACGAAATTGGATTTATACTGTGCGAAGAAACTGCAACGAATGTAAATTTCGAAAATGTAAAAATAATTTCAAAAAGAAATGATTATTTGAATTTTGCACACAATATCTTTTCTTACCTCAGGGAGTTAGATAAATTAAATTATAAATTATTAATTTGTGAAGGGGTAAATGAACAAAAAATGGGTATAAGTATAATGAACAGGCTTAAAAAATCTTGTGCCAATAACATAGAATTAATTTAGTATGTTATAATAAAGAGTATAAAGTTTATTTTATAGGAGGAATTATGAGTAAAGTAACTGTATTTGATCATCCGTTGATTAAACACAAATTAACAATTTTACGTGATAAAAACACAGGAAGCAATCAATTTAGACAGTTAGTTTCTGAAATAGCAACTTTAATGTGCTATGAAGTTACTAGAGACTTTAAATTAGAAGATTGCGAAGTAGAAACTCCAATAGGAACAACTACCGGCCAAACTCTTAGTGGTAAAAAGTTAGGAGTAGTTCCAATTTTAAGAGCAGGTTTGGGAATGGTTGAAGGATTTTTGAGTGTACTACCAGCAGCAAAGGTTGGACACATCGGATTGTACAGAGATCCGGAAACATTAAAACCTGTTGAATATTATTGTAAATTGCCAAAAGATGTTGAAGAAAGAGATATTATAGTTGTGGATCCAATGCTTGCAACAGGTGGTTCTGCAGAAGCAGCGATTACTTTCTTAAAAGAACATGGATGTAAAAGCATCAAATTGGTTAATATCATAGCAGCTCCAGAAGGAATCAAAATGGTTCAAGAAAAGCATCCAGATGTAGATATATACGTGGCAGGTCTTGATGAAAAATTAAACGAACACGGTTATATTGTGCCAGGTTTAGGTGATGCAGGAGATAGATTATTTGGTACTAAATAGCTTTAAAGCTTTTAGTTATATACTTATGGTTTTAGAGTATTTTTTATATTCTAAAACCATCTCTAATTAGGAGGTGAAACAATGTCAGATACTGCTATATCAAAAATTAAAGAAGCTGAAGAGAAGGCTAAGCTTATTGTCGATGAAGCTAATGAAAAAAGAAAAAGCATTTTAGAGGATGCAAAATCAGAAGCTGAACAAAAATACAACGACATTATCAACGAAGCACAAAAAGTTCGAAATGAAAAACTAGAATCTTCAAAGAATAAAGCAATTGAAGAATCAAAAGATTTGGAACAAAAAGCTAAGATGAATAACGAAAGTATTAAAAACATCGACATTGATACAGTTGAAGGACTTGTAGACAAAATCGTTGAAAGGATAGTGAGTTAATGGCTATTGTAAAAATGAGCAAATTTGATTTGTATTCATTTGATTATGATAGGGAAAAATTACTCGAAGATCTTCAAAAGTTTAATTATGTTCATATTGATGAAAAGAAGGTAGATGACGAAAATCAAGGTGTAAGGAATTTAGATAATTCTGAACAAATTGTTAGCACTAGTGAAAAGCTTACCAAAGTAAAATGGGCTATAGATTTGCTTGAAAAGTATTCAGAAAAGCACAATAAGATAGACGAATTAAAACAAGGTAAGAAAACATTTAGACTAGATGAGCTTACTAAAAAAGCACTTGATTTTGACTTTGATGAACACTACAAAGAACTTTCATCTTTGGATAAACAACTAACTGAACTTGATCAGAACAATCAAACCTTGAACCAAAAAAAATCTGAATTAACTCCATGGGAGGAGTTAGATTTGGATATTTCAAAGATTGATGATTTTGAAAGGGTTAAGGTAGTTACAGGAACTGTAAGTGATAAATTCATCGATCAGTTGAAATTAAACACAAAAGATATTGAAGATATTTATATCGAAGAAATTTCTCGTAATTCAGGCTTTGTTTACTTGCTGGTTATCTCTAAGGATTATGAAAAAGCACAAGATATCCTAAGAGACAATGGATTTGTCAATATTAATATTAAATCACATGGACTTGTAAAAGATGAAATCAGAAATATTGACGAACAAATCATTGCAAATAAAAAGCAATACAAAGAAATAGAAAATCAAATTAAATCAAAAACAGATTTGACTGAACAATTTAAGATTTATCATGATTATCTTGAAAACAACAGCTTAAAAGAAGAAGCTACAAGCAAAATTAAGAGGACAGATAAGATTGATATTATCGAAGGATATGTTCCTACCGACAAGGAAAAAGATTTTGAAAATGTACTACAAAACTCATTGAATAATAAGTATTATTTGGAAATGAATCCAGCAGATAAGAATGATCCAAATGTACCAATTATTTTAAAAAACAGAGGATTTGCAAAAGCTTTTGAAAGTATAACGGGAATGTATTCATTGCCAAAATACAACGAAGTTGATCCAACACCATTATTGGCACCTTTCTATTGTTTCTTCTCAGGAATGATGATTGGTGATTTGGGATATGGATTGATTGTATTTTTAGCAATAATAGTAGCTCTCAAGATTTTTAATCTTGATGAAAAGAAAAAGCAATTCTTGAAATTCTTTATGTTCATATCGATTGCTTCGATGTTCTGGGGATACATTTACGGATCGTTCTTTGGTGGAATTATACCAATGACTCCAATCATCGATACGAGCAAAAATGCAATGACTTTAATAGTTTTATGCTTAATATTTGCTTTTATACATTTATTCTTTGCATTGGGAATCAAGGCTTACATGTTGATTAGAGATCACAAGCCTTTAGATGCATTTTATGATGTAGGACTATGGTATTTAATTATTATTAGTATATTGATATTATTAAGTGGTAACCTATTAGGATTACCTGCAGTGGCAATGACAGTAGCAAAATGGATTGCCATAGCATCAGCTGTGGGGATAGTTCTAACCGCAGGAAGAGATGCAAAAAGTATTGGTGGTAAGCTTGGCTCAGGATTGTATTCGTTGTACGGAATATCTGGCTGGATTGGAGATTTCGTATCATATATGAGACTAATGGCATTGGGCTTATCAGGAGCATATATTGCTGTAGCAATTAATATGATTGTAAAAATGATGGCTGGATCAAGTATCATAGGATTTATATTTGGACTTATCGTATTCGTGGTATTCCAAGCATTTAACGCATTCTTATCGTACTTGTCGGCATACGTTCACTCTGCTAGATTGATTTTCGTAGAAATGTTTAACAAGTTCTACGAAGGTGGTGGAGTGCCATTCAAGAAACTTATAACAGAATCAGAATATTTTAACATAACAAACAAATAGGAGGATATTATGGAAAAATTCTTTTTAGAAAATGGTGGATTAGTTTTAGGAGTATTATCAGTAGTAATAGCAGTTTTATTCTCAGGTATGGGATCTGCTAAGGGTGTAGGTAGAGCAGGGGAAGCTGCAGCTGGAGTAGTTATCGAAGAACCAGAAAAATTCGGTAAATCATTAGTACTTCAATTATTACCAGGTACACAAGGTTTGTACGGATTCGTAATTGGTATTTTAATTCTATTCAAACTTGTTGGTGGGGATACTTCATTAGCACAAGGATATGTTTACATTGCAGCAGCTATACCAGTAGGTGTTGTTGGATATTTCTCAGCAATTGCTCAAAGTAAAGTAGCAGTTAGTGGTATCAATATCTTAGCAAAGAATGAACCTCAACAAGCAAAAGGAATTATCTATTCCGTAATGGTTGAGTTATATGCCATCTTAGCATTCGCTATTTCATTCTTATTAATGAACCAAATCCAAGCTTAATGGTGATTTAGATGTCTAATTTAGATAATATAATTAATGAAATTCTTGAAGATGCAAAAAAAGAATCTGAACAAATTCTAAATAATGCAAATCAAGAAAAAGAAAAAATCATTGAAACTAAAATAGACCAGGCTAATCAAGAAAAAGATACAATATTAAACAAAGCAGAATCTGAAGCAAAAGGCGTGTACGATAGACACTTATCCCAAGTTGTTTTAAAATCAAGAGATAATGCGCTTTTTGCAAAACAAGAAGTAATCGATAGTGTTTTACAAAAAATTAAAGATAAATTAAAGAATATGTCACTTGAAGATTATAAAAAATACCTAACAAATAGTTTATCCAAAATGGATTTGAATAGTGATGATTTGTTAGTATTACAATCTGATAAGTATGATAGTTTGAAGAATGAAAACTTTAATGTAAAAATATCAGATGAAACTGTTGACAGCGGATTTTGTATTAAAAGAGGTAATGTATTAATCAATAATAATTTTTCTTCACTGGTCGATTCAATGAAAGATGAATTGGAAGTAGAAATTGCGAAAACTCTTTTTAAGAAGTAGGTGATAATATGAAAAAAGAAGATTTCATACATCAATCTGCTATAACTCGTGTCAAAGAAAAGGAATTGTTGAGTAAGAATGATTATGAAAGGCTGATAGATGCAAGTAATTTAGAAGAAACTGTAAGATTACTTTCGGATTCAGTGTATCAATCAGAATTTGCAAAGCTTGATAATTATAAGAATTACGATGTTGCTTTGAAAAATGAGTTAAAAAAGACTTATAAATACATGTATGATATGAGTAGTTTCCAATTTCCTGTCGATTTAATGGCATTAAAATACGATTATCATAATTTAAAAGTGTTGATTAAAGAATATCTAAAAGATGAAGATTTTTCTTCAATGTTAAGCGATATAACTAGAATTGAATTCAAAAGCATGAGAGATTCAATTAGAGAAAATACTGAAATTGAAATGGAACATTTTGATAAAGTTATCAAAGAGTCAATCGCTGATTACGAAGAAAACAAAGATCCTCAAATGGTAGATATTTATGCTGACAGAGAGTATTTTGTGGAAACTTCAGAAATTGCAAAACAAATTGATTCAGATTTGATAAATGAATACGTCGAAGATTTGATAGATTTTACTAATATTAAAACTTTACTTAGAGTTCAAAACCAAAAGAAAAGTTTAGAATTTTTGAAAAAAGTCATTATTCCTAATGGTAGTATTGAATCTGAAAAGTTTGAAAGTGAATTGCATTCTGAAATTACCGAAGATAGTCCGTTATTCAAACAAGCTAGAATTTACTATTATGTAAAAGAAGCTATCAGTGAGTATAAGAAATCAAATAGTTTATCTGTCTTTGAAAAAGCAATGGATGATTATTTGATGGAAAAAATCAAAGAAATCAAAAAGGTTACTTATGGACCTGAGGTTTTGTTTGGATATTTATTTGCAAAAGAAACTGAAATTAAGAATCTTAGGATTATTTTTGTAGGAAAGATTAACTCATTGAAACCTGATTATATCAGGAGTAAGTTGAGGTTAAGTTATGCGTAAAAAAGTAGCTGTAGTAGGTGATAGAGATTCTGTGTTGGTCTTCAAAGCTTTGGGAGTAGATGTTTTTGAATCTATTGAAAGCACTGATGCTAGAAAAACAGTTGATAAATTAGCAAAAGAAGACTACGGTGTGATTTTTATTACTGAACAAATAGCAGAAAAAATCAAAGAAACAATAGATAGATATAATGATAAAGTTTCACCAGCTATTATCTTGATACCTTCTAATCAAGGTAGCTTGAACATTGGAATGAACAGAATCAATACCAATGTCGAAAAAGCTGTTGGAGCGAACATTTTGTAAAGGAGAGCTTATATTGAAAGAAGGTAAAGTATTAAAAGTATCCGGACCTTTGGTAGTTGCTGAAGGAATGGAAAACGCAAGCGTATATGACGTTGTTGAGGTTTCAGACGATAAGCTCATTGGAGAGATTATTGAAATGAGAGGCGATAAAGCCTCAATTCAAGTATATGAAGAAACAACAGGAATTGGCCCTGGAGATAAAGTTGTATCTACAGGTCACCCACTATCAATTGAATTGGGACCTGGTATATTAGAGCAAATGTTTGATGGTATTCAAAGACCATTAAAATCATTGCAAGAAAAAGCTGGAGACTTCTTGTTAAGAGGAGTTAGCGCTCCATCATTAAACAGAGAAAAGAAATGGGAATTCAAACCTGTTAAGTCTGTAGGTGATGAAGTAGAAGCAGGAGATATTATAGGTGAAGTTCAAGAAACTGAAGTAATTGTTCACAAGATAATGGTTCCAGCTAATGTATCTGGTAAAATCAAATCAATTGAATCTGGAGAATTCACTGTTGATCAAACAGTTTGCGTTGTAGAACAAGATTCTAAAGATATTGAAATAAATATGATTCAAAGATGGCCTGTAAGAAATGGTAGACCTTACAAGGAAAAGGAAGACCCAATCAGACCATTGATCACAGGTCAAAGAGTTATCGATACATTCTTCCCAGTTGCAAAAGGTGGTACTGCAGCAATTCCAGGACCTTTCGGTAGTGGTAAAACAGTAGTTCAACACCAATTAGCTAAATGGGCAGATGCTGAAATAGTTGTGTATGTAGGTTGTGGAGAACGTGGTAACGAAATGACAGACGTTCTTAATGAATTCCCTGAATTGATTGACCCTAAGACTGGACAATCATTGATGAAGAGAACTGTTTTAATAGCGAACACTTCAAACATGCCAGTAGCAGCCAGAGAAGCAAGTATCTATACTGGAATTACAATCGCTGAATACTACAGAGATATGGGCTATTCGGTAGCGATGATGGCGGACTCAACATCAAGATGGGCAGAAGCTCTTCGTGAAATGAGTGGTAGACTTGAAGAAATGCCTGGTGATGAAGGTTATCCTGCATACTTGGCATCAAGAATTGCTGATTTCTACGAACGTGCTGGAAAAGTAAAATGTTTAGGTAGTGATGGAAGAGACGGATCATTGACAGTTATCGGTGCGGTATCTCCTCCAGGTGGAGATATTTCAGAACCAGTTACACAATCAACACTTAGAATTGTAAAAGTATTCTGGGGATTGGATTACGCATTAAGTTACATGAGACACTTCCCAGCAATAAACTGGATTAACTCTTATTCATTGTATCAAGATAAAATCGACGAATATTTGGATGGTAACGTAGATAGTAATTTCTCAGATTTTAGAAAACAAGCTATGAAGTTATTACAAGAAGAATCATCTTTATTAGAAATCGTAAGATTGGTTGGACGTGATTCATTAAGTGATGAAGACCAAATCAAACTTGAAACTTCAAAATCATTAAGAGAAGATTTCTTACAACAAAACGCATTCCACGAAACAGATACATTCTGTTCATTGGACAAACAAGCAAAGATGTTAGATTTGATCTTAACATTCCACAAGGAATCTTTGAGAGCTTTGGAAGAAGGAGCTTATGTATCTGAAATTTCAAAACTTGCTGTAAGAGAAAAAATCACACGTGCTAAAAACATTCCAGAAGATGAACTACAAAGATTTGAAGACATTAAACAAGAAATTAAATCACAAATTACCGATTTAGTTAATGGAGGTGAACGTTAATGATTAAAGATTATAATTCAGTAACAGAAGTAGTCGGACCATTAATGGCGGTAGAAGGTGTAGAAGGCGTAAAGTTCGATGAACTTGTTGAAATAGAATTACAAGATGGAGAAAAAAGACGTGGTCGTGTTGTAGAAATTGACCACGATGTAGCAATGGTTCAAGTATTCGAAGGTACATCAGGAATTAACTTACAAGAAACTACAGTAAGATTTTTAGGTAGACCTTTGGAACTTGGAGTATCTGAAGATATGATTGGTAGAGTATTTGATGGTTTAGGTAGACCAATAGATAATGGTCCTAAAATTATTCCAGAAGATAAAGTGGACATCAATGGTTCATCTATCAACCCTGTATCCAGAGATTATCCATCAGAATTTATAGAAACAGGTGTATCTACAATTGATGGTTTGAATACTCTTGTTAGAGGACAAAAACTTCCTATATTCTCAGGATCAGGTCTTCCTCATAATAAATTAGCAGCTCAAATAGCAAGACAAGCAAAAGTTTTGGGTAAAGATGATAAATTCGCCGTAGTATTCGCTGCGATGGGAATAACATTTGAAGAAGCTCAATATTTCATCGGAGACTTTAACAAAACAGGCGCTATCGACAGAGCAGTATTGTTCATGAACTTAGCTGATGACCCAGCAATTGAACGTCTTTCAACACCAAAAATGGCGCTTACTTGTGCAGAATTCTTGGCTTTTGAAAAGGGAATGCACGTATTAGTAATCATGACAGACATGACAAACTACGCAGAAGCACTTCGTGAAGTATCTGCTGCCAGAAAAGAAGTTCCAGGTCGTAGAGGATATCCAGGATATTTGTACACTGACCTTGCAACTTTATATGAAAGAGCTGGAAGAATCGTTGGAAGAGAAGGATCTATAACTCAAATTCCTATCTTGACAATGCCAGAAGATGATATTACTCACCCAATACCAGACTTGACAGGATACATTACAGAAGGTCAAATAATACTTTCTCGTGAATTATATAAGAAAGGATATGAACCACCTATTAATGCTATTCCATCATTATCAAGACTTAAAGATAAAGGTATTGGTAAAGGCAAAACAAGAGAAGACCATGCAGATACAATGAACCAAATCTATGCAGGATATGCGTCTGGACTTGATGCAAAACAATTATCTGCAATTCTTGGTGAATCTGCACTGAGTGATGCCGACAAAGCATTTGCAAAATTTGCTGAAAGATTCGAAAGAGAATATGTAGATCAAGGTTATTATACTGATAGATCTATCGAAGAAACTCTTAATATTGGCTGGGATTTATTAAAAGAAATACCACGTACAGAATTGAAGAGAATTAAAGATGAATTAATAGATAAATATCTTGGAAATGGTGAAGGGACTGATGAGTAATGGCAAGACTCAACGTCAATCCTACAAGAATGGCTCTGTCGGAGCTAAAAGCTAGACTCAAAACATCTTCCAGAGGTCATAAGTTATTAAAAGATAAACAAGACGAACTTATGAGACAATTCATAGACATTATAAAAGAGAACAAAGCTCTAAGAGAAAAAGTTGAAGAAAAGCTTCAAAACTCATTCAGCGATTTTCTAATGGCAAGTGCAATAATGAGTCCAGAGTTTTTAGATGAAGCAGTATCATTTCCTAAAACAAAGGTAAATGTAGATATTGAAACTAAAAACGTAATGAGTGTAATTATTCCACAAATGAAATTCTCTCGTGAAGGTGAAGCTGATTCTAGTGAAATATATCCTTATGGATATGCTCAAACATCACAAGATTTGGACTTGGCAATTGACTCATTGAATTCAGTTATGGATGATATGTTGGAATTAGCTCAAATCGAAAAAGCGACACAATTAATGGCGGATGAAATTGAGCAAACTAGAAGAAGAGTAAATGCTTTGGAATATAGAACAATTCCTGATTTGGAAGAAACAATTAAATATATCAGAGCAAAGCTTGATGAAAACGAACGTGCTAATATTACAAGACTTATGAAAGTCAAAGATATTATAGCAAAACAAGAAAACGAAGCATAAAAATAGGACTGGGTAAAATAATCTTAGAATTAGATTACTCAGTCTTTTTTTATGGTAATATAATTAGTAGAATGAAAAATATGTAGAGGACAGTATGAAGATTATAATTTCACCCGCAAAAACATTTAAAATTAGAAAAATTAAAAACAAAAATTGTGATTGTCTATATGAAAGCAAGAAAAATGAGCTAGTTTCAATTATAAAAGAAAAATCAGCCGAAGAACTTAAAGAATTGTGGAAATGTTCAGACAAAATAGCAGAGGCTAGTTACAACCTTTATCAAAATTTCGATGAGGCACCAAAAGGTTGTGCGATATTAAGCTTTGACGGAATACAATATCAATACATGGATGTTAACTCATTGGATGAAAATCAATTAGGATATCTGGAAGAACATCTCAGAATATTATCGGGACTTTACGGAATACTTAGACCATTAGATGAAATATCAAAATATAGATTGGATTTTGAAGACAAATTAATTAATCTGTATGAATTTTGGGAATATGAAATAAGAAATCACTTTAAAGGTGAGGAAATAATCGATTTAGCATCAAAAGAGTATGGTCAGAATATTTACAAATACTTAGATAAAACACCAGTTAAGATTGATTTTAAAGAAGAAGTATTTGTAGAAGGACATATTAAATTAAAGACAAAAGCAACTCCATCTAAAATTCTTAGAGGTAAAATGGTAAATTATATAGCAAGAAATAATGTTGAAGATATTGAACAATTGAAAAAGTTCTCTTGTGATGGATATAATTATTCTGAAGATTACAGTGATATAAATAAGCTTGTTTTTGTGAAATCAAAAGTGTCTGATTAATTAAAAAAGACTTTGTTTGTAACATGTGTTAAACAAAGTCTATTTTTTGATTTTTTTGATTTTTGTTTTGTATTTGTTTCTATAATCGTTAGGTGTAACTTTCACCACTCTACGAAATGCCTGATCGAAATAAGATTGGGAATTGAATCCACAGAGTTTTGCTATATCGTTGATTGGCTTGTTTGATGTTTTTAATAACAACATCGCAGATTCCATTCTTCTGTTTAGCAAAAATTGCATTGGAGTTTTACCATAATCATTTTTAAATTCGTGGATTAAATGTGACTTAGAGACCATAAATTTTTCTGAAATGGAATCTAGTGTGATTTCTTGATTGAAATTTTCATAAATATAATCTTCGACATGTTTAGTAAATGAATCTTGTGCAGGATCATCCATTGTGAATTTTAAATCGCCACGTCTTTGAATTTCTGTAATCAAAATACTAATCAAACAAGAGCACACTCTTTGATATCTAAATCTCTTGTACTTGGCTTCTTCCAATATCTTGTTGATATAGTACAAAATTACCATATCACGGTCGTTGATGTGATTGTGCTTGATACTAAGAACTGCTTTATCTTTTTGTTCTGTATCGAAAGATACTTCAGAAATAGCTAGTGTATAGAACTCAAAACTTTCTGATTTAGAAATTTCTGTAATTCTGGAACCTTGATTTACTATTAATACATCAAAAGGAAGAATTTCTATCTTTTTGTCATTTACAATAAAAGTTCCATTTCCTTTAAGACAATAGTACATTTGATAAAAAGGAAGTATTCCTCTTTTCATTTCTTCATTCATTTTAAGTTCTGTTTTAGAAATAAATAATAACTTGATGTACAAATCATCTCTAGGCTCAATCTTGTAAAATTCACTATTCATTTTCTTTTTCCACGCAATCCTTGCATATTCCGTTAATCAAAATATTTGTAGAATTGATTTTGAATCCTTTCAAATCGGAACTTTCAACAGTATTTTCCGTATTAAAATTGTAAATCTTGCCACATTTATCACATTTAAAATGGCCGTGAGTCTCTGTGGTAATGTCATATCTTAGCTCTGAATTATCGATGTTAAGTTCAGATACAAGACCAGCTTTTGCGAAGACTTTAACCGTATTATAGATAGTTGTTCTAGATAATGTATTTAATTTTGGAGCTAAATTTCTGTAAATATCATCTACAGTTGGATGAATATGATGATTTTCCAAATAATCTAAAATTACAATTCTTTGATATGTAGGTTTAATACCATTGTCTAGTAATTTTGTTCTTAAATAATTTCCATTGTTTTCCATAATAATTTCCTTTCAAATAACGCTTTTTATTATATCAGCTAGAAGATATCCAAGTCAAACCACTTGAAATATATTTGACTTCAATGTAGAATATATAGGATAAAAAATCAAAGGAGTGTTTTATGAAAAGAATTATTGGAGTAGACGAAAAAGTATCTCCAAAGATGCTAATACCTCTAAGTATTCAACATACTTTCGCTATGTTTGGAGCGAGTGTATTGGTGCCTATAGTTTTGGGGATTAATCCTAGTATTGTTTTATTGATGAACGGTATAGGTACACTGTTATTTATTTTGATAACAAAAAGAAAAGCACCGGCGTATTTGGGAAGTAGTTTTGCCTTCTTAGGACCAGCAACCATAATAATTGGACAATCGGGATTTCGTTATGCACAGGGAGCTTTCGTTGCAATAGGACTTATTGGATGTATTTTAGCATACATAATTTATAAATTTGGAACGGATTGGATTGATGTTGTTTTGCCACCTGCTGCTATGGGAAGTGTTGTAAGTTTGATAGGATTTGAACTCGCACAAGCAACTGTTTCTGGTGGTAAGATCGGTGCAAATATTATGACGGATACAAGAACTACAAACGATGTTATAGTTTTCTTGGTCACATTATCAGTAGCAATCTTAGGTTCTGTTTTATTCAAAAAATTCTTAGCTACAATACCGATATTAATCGCAATTATAACAGGTTATATTGTAAGTGTAGCATTAAAAATGGTCGATTTTACACCGGTAATGCAAGCATCATTATTTACATTGCCTAAATTTCAACTTCCAATATTTGACCTAAAATCTATAATCACAATGTTGCCTGTAATTTTGGTAATAACAAGTGAACACATTTCACACCAAGTAGTTACAAGTAATATCATAGGAAGAGATTTATTAAAAGAACCCGGCCTTCATAGATCGATTTTTGCAGACAACTTTTCAACTGCAATATCTGGATTTATAGGCGGAGTTCCAACAACAACTTACGGTGAAAATATCGGCGTAATGGCAATTACTAAAGTTTATTCAGTTTATGTAATTGCAGGAGCTGCTTGTATATCAATTTTAATGGCATTTATTGGACCATTATCAGCACTTATTTCATCAATACCAGGAAATGTAATAGGTGGAGTAACATTCTTACTTTACGGCATGATAGGAACAAGTGGTATCAGATTATTAGTAGACCAAAAAGTAGATTACTCACAATCCAAAAACTTAATATTAACTTCTGTAATATTTGTAACTGGACTTTCAGGATTGAAAATAAACTTCTTGGGAGTATCATTATCAGGAATGGTTCTCGCATCAGTTGTTGCAGTAGTCTTAAGTTTATTATTCTATGTATTTGATAGATTGGGAATAATGAACGATTAGTAAGTATAATTAGTGGACTTTTATTAGTTCACTAATTTTTTTTTGAAAAATAGCTTTCGTATCATTTTTTCGCAAGTTTATGTATAATTTTAGTATGAAGGTTTTAATTATAGAAGACGATAAAATAATTTTAAATTCGCTTAAAGAATATTTAGAAAATTGGGAATACGAAGTGTTCACAAATTCTGGAATAAATATTATGGAGGATGTCAAAAACATAAAGCCAGATATAATTTTGATGGACATTATTCTTCCTAGTTTTAACGGATATTTTTGGTGTGAAAAAATACGAAATACTACTGATATTCCAATAATTTTCATATCTTCAAAATCAGAGGATTTGGATATAATAATGGGAATGCAGATGGGCGCTGATGACTATATTACCAAGCCATTTAATTTTGATGTACTTATGGTAAAAATCAACGCCGTAATGAAACGATATTACGGTAATAACATCATCAAAAGCGTTTTGGAACTTAATGGTGTCATGCTTTTTGTGAATGAATTCAGATTGGAATTCAATGAGAATAAAACTAACCTCACAAAAACAGAAATGCTAATTTTAAAGTCGTTATTTGAAGCTAAAGGTGAAATAGTAACAAGAGAAAAATTGATGGATCAGTGTTGGCAAAATGATTTTTTTATAGATGATAATACATTGGCTGTGAATATCAATAGAATAAGAAAAAAATTAAACAAACTTGGCTTGGAGGATTTCTTGTTGACGAAAAAATATTCAGGCTACTATTTAAATGACGGAAGTAATCAAAATGAATAAATTAGTATGCTTTTTGAAGAAAAATCTCAAGTCTATTTTATTTTTTGTGTCAATAAATGCTATTTATTTTCTAGTTGTCTATTTGAATAATGTGAACATAAAAGTGTTCGTACAAGGTTTTGAAATATGTTTGATAGTATTTTTAATTTATTTGGTAATTAAATACTTAGATTTTCAAAAGGACTTGTCAAAAGATGAGAAAATAGAAGATTTGGAAATGCAAATTGAAAATATTAGAAATCAGTATATTTCATGGGAAAAAGATATCCAAGAATATTTTTCTATGTGGGTACACCAGATTAAAACTCCGATAACTTGTTTGGAAATTTTGACGGAAGATAATACAGAAATGAAAATGCAACTTAAATCAATCGACAATTACACGAATATGGCTATAAATTATTTGAAGCTAAATTTGCACGAAAAAGACATGGATATAAGCGTTGTCGATGTGGATAATTTGCTGAATATTTTAGTCAAAAAATACTCACTTTTGTTCATCAACTCACATATAAGCTTGGATTTTAGAAAAAATGGCTTAAAATGCATCACTGATAGCAAATGGCTTAGTGTTTTATTGGAGCAAATCCTCTCTAATGCGATTAAATATTCTGAAAATTCACAGATTATCTTAGATTCATTCAAAAAAGATAATGCTGTCGTGATTTTAATAGAAGATCACGGAATAGGGATTCCAGAAGAAGATATCAATAGGATTTTTGATAAAGGATATTCTGGATTTAATGGAAGATTAAAACAAAAATCAAGTGGTTTGGGTTTGTATTTGGCAAAATCTATCGCAGATAAATTAGAAATTAAATTGAAAGTCGACTCTGTTGTAGGTCAAGGTAGTAAATTTTATATAATTGTGAATAACTAATCTTACAAATTTGTAAGATTGAATGATTTTTGTTAGTTTAGATAAATGCTACTTTTTCTATATTCATTTAATATATAGTTATGGAGGGTGTTATGAATATTTTAGAATTAAACAACGTAAGAAAAGTATACAAAACAAAAAATGTAGAAACAGTAGCATTAAAAGATGTGAATTTTTCTGTAGAAAAGAATGAATTTATAGCAATAATGGGGGAATCAGGTTCAGGTAAAACAACTTTACTGAATGTAATATCAACATTAGACAAGCAAACTAATGGCAAAGTTGTGTTAAATGGCAAAGATATATCCACTTTAAAAGAATCGGAAGTTGCAAAGTTCAGAAGGGAAAAGCTTGGATTTGTATTTCAAGATTTTAATTTATTGGATATTTTCTCAAACAAAGACAATATATTTTTGCCAATGGTACTTTCAGATTATAAGCCAAAAGAAATGGAGCAAAGATTGTCTGAAATCCAAGGATTATTGGGAATTGAATCATTTGTCAACAAATATCCTTATGAGATTAGTGGTGGACAAAGACAAAGAATTGCGATTGCAAGAGCTTTGATTACAAAACCAGATTTGATATTGGCAGATGAGCCTACAGGGGCATTGGATTCAAAATCATCAGATATGATACTTGATTTATTCACAAAAATTAATAAATTAGGACAAACTATATTGATGGTAACTCATTCTGTGAAGGCAGCCTCGTTTTCAGATAGGGTAATATTCATAAAAGATGGTGTCGTGTTCCATGAGATTTACAAGGGAAATAGCGACAACAATGAATTTATGGAGAGAATAAATGAATCCTTGACAGTGCTAAACAATCGAGGTGTAGATAATGAATTCTAAATTATCTACAAAGTTTGCTCTCAAAAACTTAAAAGCAAACAAAATCGTAAATATTCCATATATTTTGTCAACAAGTATTATGGTGGCGATTTTGTTCATTATGATATCTCTATTAGATAATAAATACGTTATGCAACAAGACGAATTTGGAGCGATAATAGTTTTCGGATCAATTATCATATCGATATTTACATTCGCTATTATTATGTATGCGAATAGGTTTTTGGTAAAAAGAAGATTTCAAGAATTTGGATTGTATCGTGTTTTTGGATTGGAGAACAAACACATAAATAGAATTTTGCTAAAAGAAAAGTCGATATTTTTTGCGATTATTTCAATCCTAACAATTGTTTTTGGGATTACATTAGGAAAAGTATTGTTCTTGGCAGTTGGAAAATTGATGCAAGAAAATTTCAGCATAATGCAGTTTGGAATCTCAACCAAAGCAGTTATATTGTCACTGGCATTTAATCTTGTAATTAGCGTGGTAACATTCATCTTCGATATATTGAATATAAAATCTGCTACAACTAGGGATTTATTTGCAAAAGGACAAAAATCGGAATCTGAACCAAAAGTCAAAGTAGTATTTTTCGTTTTAGCTATAATTCTAACCGCAATTGGTTATTACATTGCATTGACAATTGAAGGAAGCTTGGAAAGCTTATTGATGTTTTTCGTGGCAAGTCTACTTGTATTGTTTGGAACGTACTGTGGCTTTGTTGCAGTAACTATTTTTGTACTAAAAATGATAAAGAAAAACAAGAATTTCTTCTACAAATCGAAAAATTTTATTACAGTTTCTGGAATGCTTTACAGAATGAAATCAAATGCTGTTGGTTTAGCCAGTATTGCAATTTTATGTACAGGAGTTGTAGTATCATTGTCGACTACAATGGCAATCTACAATAGCTCAGAAAAAGTTGTAAATTCAACAACAAACCGAGATTACAAATTGACAGGATTGATTACACCAGATAAGAATTTTTCTAAAAACATCGAAAAAGAAAAAACTAGATTAAAAAATTTAGTCACAGAAAAAACAAATCCTAAAAATGATTATTATCAAGTTAGTACAATGATGTTTGCAAACCTTGATGGCAATAAATTTTCTAAAGTGGGAAAGAATAATACCAAGCCTGTCTATATTATGATTCAAACTTTGGATTCATTTAACAATAAATTTTCCAAGAATTATTCTTTGAATGACGGAGAAATTTTATTAAATTCAAATTATATGAAATACTTGACATCAGATAAGATAACTTTGGGAAGTGCTGATTACAAATTCAAAAAAATCGATGAGCTTGAAGGAAGAAATATCGCAGTGGATATGTTCTACGTCATAGTGAAAACTGATGAGGATTTGGTAAGATTTTGCGATGATTTCAGAATGCCTACGGATAATGAAGTGGCAAGTAAACCTTTAGAAGTGGAGGTATCTTACTTTTTAGATTCGGACAAAAAATTAGATGGAAAAGAATTTATATCTAAAGACAGTTCTCTTCAATTTGTATCTAGACAAGAAACAAAAACTGGAGTGTACAGTTTGTTTGGAGCGTTCTTGTACATTGGCTTTGTAATCAGCTTTGTTTTATTAGTAGGAACTTCAATCATAGCATATTACAAACATTTATCAGAAGGAATTGAAGATAGAAAAAACATTCAAACAATGAAAAAAGTTGGACTGTCAAACAAAATGATAAAAAAGACATCATCACAACAAATTTATTGGATGTTCTTCCTTCCACTTTTTGTGGCAGTGATTCATTCAGCTGTTGCATCGAAGATGTTATACCAATTGTGCGGAGTTTTTGGAATAAGAAGTATATCTGAATTTGCAATTCCATTTGCGATTTCTGTAGCTATAATAATAGTTGTATATTTGATAATTTTTAAAATTACAAGTAATGTGTATTATAATTTGGTTAGCGAAGAAGAATAAACTGGAGGAAACTCCAGTTTTTTCGTTGTATGTTTTAAAAAATAATGATTTCGTGATAAAATAGGAATATCAATTAAGAGGGGTTTTAAAATGAAAGTAGTTAGAACTGAAGATGCGGTAGGTCATATTTTACCGCACGATATGACTAGAATTGTAAAGGACGTGGTCAAAGAGAGAGCTTTTAAAAAAGGTCACGTTATTACAGAAGGAGATATTCCTGTTTTGTTGAGCATGGGCAAGGAACACATCTACGTTATGGAATTAGAAGATGATGATTTGCACGAAAATGATTGTGCAATTATTTTGAAAGATATTTGTATTAATGAACATATGCATTCATCTGATATAAAAGAAGGTAAGATTGAAATAATTTCCAACGTGGATGGATTTTTGAAAGTCGACAGAGATAGGTTATTCAGGTTAAATTCAATTGATGACATTTCCATTGCAACTGTTCTTGGCAATCAACCAGTAAGAAAAGGACAAAAAATTGCTGGAATGAGAATTATCCCGCTTTTCACAAAAGAAAAAGTAATGGATGAAGCGAAGAAAATAATGAATGGTGTTCCTATTTTGGAAATCATTCCATTTGATAAGACCAAAAAATGTTCAATCATTACAACTGGATCTGAAGTGTACAAAGGTCTAATCAAAGATCAATTTGGACCTGTGTTAAAACAAAAAATGAAGGATTACAATTGTGAGGTAATAAATCACGTCATAGTCGACGATAATAGCGAAAATATTACACGAGAAATCAATAAGGCACTAGAAAACAAATCTGATATTATTTTGGTTTCAGGTGGAATGAGCGTCGATCCAGATGATATGACACCAAAAGCTATAAAAGATTCCAAGGCAGAAGTGATAACTTATGGTTCTCCTGTACTACCAGGAGCGATGTTCATGCTAGCTTATAAAAACAATACTGCAATTATGGGACTTCCAGGTTGTGTGATGTTTAACAAATCTACAGTTTTTGATATCATTTTGCCTTATATTTTTGCAAATATTAAAGTTACAAAAGATATGATTAATAGTTTGGGTTATGGTGGATTTTGTATGCAATGTTCAGAGTGTCACTTCCCAAATTGTGAGTATGGTAAAGGGTTATGATTGGAAAAGTAATAAACGAGAAAAAAATATATTTATCAGCAGCAATTCTTGTAGCTTCGTTGATTTTTGGGATTTTCATTAGAAAGCAATCTGGTCTTTCATTTGAACCGAAAATAATGAATTTTGCACAAAATCTTACAGATAATTTTACTTTTTATATTTTCAAATCATTCACAATACTTGGAAATTTCAGCACGTATTTTTTGATATTAGCTATTAGCTTATATTATTCAAAACGTATTGGCAAGAATTCATTTTTTTCAATAACACTAATGTCTTGTTTAATTGGTCTTATTGTAATGAATGTTTACAAATACAGTTTTCTACGTGTAAGACCGTTAGATTTTTTTAAAATAAAACAAGGCGGATACAGTTATGTGAGTGGACATAGTTTGGTGAGCACAAGTTTTTATTTTACACTCAGTTATTTGTTGTGTAGTTTGAAAAATTACAAATTCATTTATTTGAGAATAATTCCATTTGTAATTGCTTTTAGTAGGTTGGTTGTGGGAGTGCATTGGCCAACAGATGTGTTTTTTGGAATGTTAGTGGGATATGTGTGTTATCTAGCTACGGTTTTTGTGGCAGAAAAATATATAATAAAATCAAATAAAAATCTTGATGAACTATAAATTTATTTTTATGGTTCATTTTTTATTGGAAGTTTCCTACTATACATTTGAACTTGGTTGGTATAAAATTTAATATGAAGTATTAAAGGAAGGATTAAAAATGAATAAATACGATTGGTTTGTAATAATAAGTAGCATTGTTCTGTTATCGATTACTTTTTTTCTTGGATTTGTTGTATTAAAAGACAATGAAACAAATTTGGATAGAAGATTAAAGGAACATTTTACTAAAATGGGACACAATTCCCTTATTGCGATGATGGCAAAAATTACGAAGTTTGGAAATGTTGAAACACTTATGATTATAAGTATTCCAATAGTTTTTTTCACTGTAAGTCAGCATAACTATGTATCAGCATCAGCTATAATTATGAGCGTTATGCTAAGTGTTATAGCGGTTCACACTTTAAAATTTATATTTAGAAGAAAAAGACCAAAAGTTACAACCGGTATCAATTATATGGGATATTCTTTTCCAAGTGGACATTCATGTGTTAGTATGAGCTTTTATTTGACAATTGCTTATGTGCTAAGTTATGGATATAAATTTTTCTTCGTGACGATGTTAATTGCCATTGTGTTTGCGTTTATGATTGCCATTTCCAGAATTATTTTGGGAGTACATTGGTTTACAGATGTCGTAATAGGTAGTTTTATTGGGCTAATATGTGCATATTGGTCTATATATATGTTCAGAATGAATTATTATTTTACATTTATTTTTGGTTAGGAGTGAAATTATGAGTACAATTGAAAAATTAAGAAAAGACAAAATGTTAGCTATGAAGAACAAGGATAAAGTTAAATCGGGAGTTATTTCTTTGATTATGAGCAACATTTTATTGGAACAAAAAGAAAAGAAAAGAGATTTGACAGACGAAGAACAATTAGCTTTTGTTAAAAAAGAATTGAAACAAACAATGGATACATTGGAACAAACTCCACAAGATAGAGTTGAAGCGATTAAAGAAACAAAACAAAAAATAGAAATTATCAAATCATATCTTCCAGAACAGTTATCTGAAGATAAATTAAAAGAAATCATAGAAAAATTCATGGAAGAAAACTCACTTGAAAAATCAAATAAGTCGAGAGGACAAATAATGAAATACGTCATGGGAGAATACGGAAAATTCACTGACGGTAAGACAGTTAATAAAGTAGTTGAAGAGATTATAGGTGCGTAGTGGATAAGAATACTGTATTAAATTATTTTAAAGATTTCTCTAAAATAAATAGATGCTCAAAGCATGAAGAAAAAATCTCGGATTATTTGGAAAACTTTGCTCATAATAACAATTTAGAGTGCAAAAGGGATAAATTCAACAATATCTACATTAAAAGAGATTCAGACAAAAGTTTAAAAGACAAACCAGGAATAATTCTTCAAGCGCACATGGACATGGTTTGCGTTTCGGATGAAGAGTATGATTTTGACAATGGAATTAAAATCATAGAAAAGGATGGCTTCATGTTTGCGGACAAGACAAGCCTTGGAGCAGACAATGGAATTGGCCTTGCCATAGCTATGGCTACATTGACATCCAATCACAAACTTCCTCAAATAGAAGCTGTGGTGACTACAAGTGAAGAAGTCGATATGAGTGGTGCGATGAATTTCGATTTTGATTTGTCTGGAAAATATTTCATTAACATAGATTCAGAAGATGAAAATGAATTGATTGTAGGCAGCAGTGGTGGAGAAAATGTCAATGTTGAAATAGACAAGAATTACGTTTCAGATAGTTTGTCTAATTTTTACAAAATTTCTGTAAAAGGACTTAAAGGCGGACACTCTGGAATGGAAATTGATAAGAACCACAAAAATGCAATCAAGGTTGTGTTTGAATTCTTGGAATCATTAGATGATTATTATATCTGTGATTTTAAGGGTGGTACAAAAGACAATGCAATTCCTACAAATGCAGAATTAATTTTATCTACAGATGAATCTGTTGATTCAATTAGCAAAAAGTCAGAAGAATTTATCTCTAAGGTTGATTTGGAAGACTTTGATAAGGATTTGAGGCTTTTAATTGAAGATGTTAGTCTCCAAAAATGCTTAGATAAAAATACAACAGAAAATTTATCTAATTTAATTGGAGAATTAAACTCTGGTGTGATTTCTTACATTGAAGGACTTGATGAAACAGTCGAAACATCTTGTAACTTGGCGATTGTAAATTCTTTGGACGATAAATTCGAAATCATATTATCTACGCGATCTTCAAATCACGACAAATTAGTTGAGCTGAGAGAAGATATAGTTTCAAAAGCAAATAAATTCAACGCAATAGCCTTCGATTACAATTATTATCCTACTTGGCAATTTAATGAAAACTCAGAGCTAATGGAAGTAGCAAAGAAAGCTTTCTCAAAAGTAAACGACAAAGAAATAGATGTTAAAGTTATACACGCTGGACTTGAATGTGGGGTGTTTGCAGAGAAATATAAAAACATTGATTGCATTTCAATTGGACCTACAATGTACGATGTACACACAACAAAAGAAAGATTAGATATTGAATCTTTAGAGAGATTTATTAAATTCTACAATGAAATTTTGAATATGTTGACTAATTAGTTACGCTGTATTATAATAGTATTACAGAGATACAATTAGGAGGTCGTATGAAAAATAATAAAAAATTTGCAATTATTTTAGCCATAATTGCTTTAGCCTGTGTTGGAGGATTGGTCTTTAAATTAGTTAAAGCTAATAAGAAAAACGAAACTAAGTATAGCTTGTATACAGTATCTGCAGGAAGTGATTTGGTGTTCAGTGCAATATCAAAAACTGGAGATGCACAACAAGTTTACAACAATCAAGCTTATGGTGAGGTTGAAAAAGTTCATGTGAAAACTGGTCAATCTGTTAAAAAAGGAGATTCACTGATTACCTTTGTGAACAAGGAAGTTGAAAAACAAATTGATCAAATGGAAATGCAATTGGAACAAGCAAAAAGTCAAGCAAATTATGCACTTGAAGATAGAAATAGCGCATACAAATCCTACAATAAATTAGTAGAAAAATATAACGAAACTTTTTCTCCAGAATTGGAAATGCAAATTGACCAAATGGAGCCGACACTTAATCAATCCAATAGAGCTTACAAACAAGCACTTGACCAAGTAGAATTACAAAGAAAACAACTTAATGATTTAAAAGAAAGTTCAAGAAAAACAATCAAGGCTACAATTGCTGGGGTTTGTAAAGTTAATGACAAAAATATTGATAATCCGATGAGTCAAGGAGCATTGATTGAAGTCACAAGCGATGAAAATATTATTGAAGGAAATATTTCTGAATACGACTACAACAAATTAAAAGAAAATGATGAGGTTGAAGTAATTCCTATTAACGGGGATGAAAAAACAAAAGGAACTGTGGTAGAGATTTCCAATACTCCAGAAAGTCAGGCTGGATCATTTGAAGCTAATCAAATGCAAAATATGACAGAACAATCTGGAAGTAATTCTTCAAATTTTGTATTTAAAATCAAAACACAAAAACCTATACACATTGGATTTAATGTTCAAGTTAGGAAAAAATCAGACAAGATTGAACTTGGCAAAGACATGGTAAAAGAAGAAGATTCTAAATACTATGTCTTTGAGTACAAAGATTCAAAAGCTGTAAAAAAAGAAGTTCAACTTGAAAAAAATTCTAATTCTTATACTGTGATTTCTGGATTAAAATCTGGTGATAAAATTATTTCTAAAGTAAAAGATTTGAAAGATAATCAAGAAATAAAGGTTGAAGATTAGTCATGATAGATTTAATTAAAATCAATAAGTTTTACAATTCAGGAGAGAACAAACTTCACGTATTAAAAGATGTTAGCTTGGACATTAATAGCGGTGATTTTGTCGCAATAATGGGTGAGTCTGGTTCGGGGAAGTCTACGTTGATTAATATTCTTGGTTTTTTGGATAAGAATTTTACAGGAATATATAAGTTTGAAAATGTTGAGATAAGTAAATTTTCAGATAATAAATTGTCCGATCTTCGCAACAAATCTGTAGGATTTATCTTCCAACAATTTCAACTTATTCAAAACTACACTATAGCTGAAAATGTAGAACTACCTCTGTTGTATCAAGGTAAATCCTACAAATACGCAAGAGAAAAAGCGTTGGAAGCTTTGGACTTGGTAGGAATTAAAAATCAAGCAGATAAAAGGCCTAAACAGCTTTCAGGTGGACAACAACAAAGAGCAGCTATAGCACGTGCTATTGTTCACAATCCTAAATTTATCATAGCAGATGAGCCAACAGGTGCGCTTGATTCTGAAACTAGCAAGGAAATAATGGCGCTTTTCAATGAATTGAATCAGAAACTCAAAATCACGATAATAATGGTTACTCACGATAAAAATATTACACATAATTGCAATCGAAAATATTTTATGTTAGATGGTGTTTTAAAAGAGAGGGATAGTTATGAAGTTTAATGTTTTATTAAATACTGCCTTCAAAGATATCATCAAGAACAAAAAACGATCATTATTGACTATGCTTGGTATAATTATAGGGATAGCAGCGGTAATAACTATTATTGCAATTGGTAGGGGTTTCCAAGATTATGTTGTTGACAGTTTAATGGGTGGAGAAGGCAAGGAACTTAGCGTTGCGTTTTATTTCCAACCTGAAAATCCAACAAATTCAGTCGGAAGCAACACATCAGTTTTTACTGAGAAAAATATTAGAGATATTTCACAAATTACGGATGTCGTAAAAGTTGAATCTGATCCAGAACAATTTCAAAATGATTTGCTTAATGTTTCGATACAAAAAAATGACGGGAAAATGGAAAGTGCATTTGCAAAACCTGTCGAAGAAACTGAAAGTAAAATCGTAAAGGGAAGAGCTATTACTAAACTGGACGGAGATACAAACCAGAAGGTCGCCGTAATATCGCAAAAATTAGCAGATGAAATGTTTGAAAATGAAGATCCAATCAACAAAACTGTTCTTGTGAAAAATGATTATTATGTTATCGTAGGAATAAAAGAAAATAATGCTGCGTCAAATTTGTTTACTTTTGGAAATGATGTGGATTTGCCAAAAGAGACATTAAAATCGCGTCAACCTAAAAACAATAATTCCATATCTATGATTAATGTTATACTGAAAAATGGTACAAAAGTTCAAGACAAGGCAAAAGAAATTCAAGAATATCTTGAAAAAAATGGACCGATGAAAGCTGCAGGATCTTATAGCTTCGTCGATATTGCAAAACAAATCGAAGGCATCAGTAGCGTATTGGGATCTGTGACTATATTTATATCTTTAATCGCAGCTATTTCCCTTCTAATTGCAGGAATTGGAATGATGAATATGATGTACATTTCAGTAGCAGAAAGAATCAAAGAAATAGGAATTAGAAGGGCAATCGGAGCAAAGAAAAAAGAAATTTTGCATCAATTTATGCTAGAGGGAATTATTGTAACTGTTATTGGTGGAATTATTGGATACATCATTGGAATGATAGCTGCATTTATTGCATCGAAATTTTTGCCGTTCCCAATTAAACTAGAATTAATGCCAGTTTTGATATCCTTAGGAATATCTTTGGGAATAGGAATTGTGTTTACTTATTCTCCAGCAAATACGGCGGCAAACAAAAATGTAATAGATATTATTTAAGATTTGAAAATGAGTTTATTATTTGATAAGCTCATTTTTTATTTGATTTTTAGTATAGAATCCTATATATTTTTATTGGGTGATTAAATGATATTAATGATAGATAATTACGATTCGTTCACATATAACATTGTTTCTTATTTGAGAATTTTAAAAGAAGAAGTTATCGTGAAGAAGAATGATGAGATAAATTTGGAAGAAATCAAACAATTAAATCCGGAAATTATAGTGATTTCTCCAGGACCTAAAACTCCAAAAGAATCCAAAATTTCTCTTGAGGTATTTGAAAAATTAAAAGGAAAATATCCAATTCTTGGAATTTGTTTGGGGCATCAAGCATTGGCTTATTCAATGGGAATTGATATTGTAAAAGGACCACGTCCAATGCACGGTAAAATGACAGATATTAATCATGATGGCAAGGGAATATTTTCAGATATTCCGAATCCTGTTAAAGTGATGAGATATCATTCATTAGTCGTTGATGATAGCAAATTCGATAATGGAATGTTTGAAGATATGGTTATAACATCAAAGACTTCTGATGGAATAATTATGGGATTTAGAGATTCTAAAAACAAGATAGAAACTGTTCAATTTCATCCTGAAAGCGTGGGAACTGATTTTGGCTTGAAAATGATTGAGAACTTCTTAAAGGAGGTAAGAAATGATTCATTCTAAAAAAATCAAATCAGATGTAACCGTTCTAGATATTTTATATAACATTAAAGACAAGAGTTTACCTTTTTTATTAGATAGTGCAAAGGGAAGTTACAATCAAGGTAACAAATCATATATCGGTTTTGATCCGGAAATTGTTTTAAAATCAAAGGATAACAACGTTGAAATCAGTGGTCTTGTAAACAAAAAAGTTAGTGATAATCCGCTTAATCAACTTAAAATATTGATGGATGATTATTTTGAAGAAGACAAAAATCAATTTATTGGTGGAGCGGTTGGACTTTTATCTTATGATTTTACAAGTTCTAATTGCAATGTAGTTTTAAATTCTGAAAAAAATACCGAAGTATACGATGCTTATTTTGGAATTTACTTCAAAATAATAGAGTTTGACAATAATACACAAGAATACACGATTTATTACTTGGATGATACAGATATTAGAGATGTTGAAGCTGCATTTGTAAAACCAGATTATGTAGATAAGGAATATAAAACATCTGAACTTATAAAAACTGTAACAAAAGAAGAATATGCGAAAAGCTTTGATGACATAAAAACTATGATTGAAAATGGTGATGTGTACGAAGTTAACCTAACACAACAATTCATTGTAGATACAACTAAAGATAAGTTCGATATTTACAAGAAACTTCGCGAAGTTAACAAGGCAGACTTTATGGCTTATATGGACTTTGGGGAATACTGCGTTTTATCTTCATCTCCAGAGAGGTTTTTCGACTGCCAAAATGGACTTGTTCAAGCCAGACCTATTAAGGGAACCATTCGAAGATCTGATGATAAAGATGAAGATGAAAAATTGAAAAAAGAATTACTAAATAGTGACAAAGATATTTCAGAATTATTGATGATAGTGGACTTGATGAGAAATGATTTGGGAATGAGTTGTGATGCTGAAACTATAAAAGCTATTAGCAATTATTCGTTGGAAACTTATGAAAATGTTCATCATTTAGTAGCTACAATTGTTGGTAAATTGAAAGAAGATGAAGATGTGTTTAGCTTAATCAAAAATATTTTTCCAGGAGGATCAATCACGGGTGCTCCAAAACTTGCATCAATTGAAGCTATTGATAAGGTTGAAAAATACAACAGAAATATTTACACAGGATCTATTGGATACATTTCATTTAATCAAAATTGCGATTCCAATATTTTAATCAGAACAATTTTAAAAATAAAAGATCGCTGTTATTTTTCAGGTGGTGGTGCTATAACTTGGGATTCTGAAATGAATAGCGAATACGATGAAACAATTCAAAAATCAAAAAAAGTGTATGAGGCTTTGATATGAACGATGGAATAAAATACGGTAAAGGACTTTTTGAAACGATAAAAGTAGTTAATTCCAAGCCAATTTATTTGGAAGATCATATTGAAAGACTTGAAAATTCAATGAATTTTCTGGGAATAAATACGGATGATTTAAGAGACAATGCCTACGAAAAAATACAAAATATTGATTTGAATGCAGATTGTTTGAGGATAATGGTGTTGGATAATAATGGCGATTATGATTTATACATTAACACTAGAAACACAGATTATTCGGATTTAAAGTACACACAAGGATTGAAATTAAAAGTTCTCAATCAGTTAAGAGACAAAAATAATCCTCTTGTTTATCACAAAACCAATAATTACTTACTGAATGATTATTTGCATAAAGAGTTATTGAAAGAAGGATTTGATGAGGGGGTTTTTCTAAATCAAGACGGAAATGTAACAGAAGGAACGTACACAAATTTGTTTTTTATTCAGGAAAACACAATCATCACGCCACCTGTAACCGATGGTATGTTGCCAGGAATTTTTCGCAAAAAACTTATAGAATTTTTGGAGACAAATGGTTATAATATACTTGAAAAGTCAATTAAGCTAAACAATTTGCAAGATATGGATTGTTGTTTTGTAACGAATTCTTTAATGGAAATGAGATTTGTTAAACAAATTGATGAGATAATGTTTTCAAAAAACAATCTGTTTTGCGAAATATCGGAAAAACTTATGAAATAAAATTAATATACAATTTCAAAATGACGTATTTTTGAAATCGGAGGAGTTTATGGATCAAGATTACAAAACCTACATGAAGTTGGAAAATCAACTTTGTTTTAAACTTTATGCAGCTTCTAGAATGGTAACAAGTACCTACACACAATTTTTGAAACCTTTAGGGTTGACTTACACTCAGTACATTGTACTCTTAGTTCTCTGGGAAAAAGATGGAATTACTGTAGGAAAGTTGTGTGAAAAGTTATATTTGGATAACGGTACTATTACGCCTGTTATCAAAAAGATGCAATCACAAGGTTATCTTGAAAGAGTACGTAGCTCAAAAGACGATCGAATTGTAATAATTTATCTAACAGACGAAGGGAAAAAATTACAAGAAAAAGTAAAAGATATTCCAAAATTAATGAATGGTTGCTTGGAATTACCTGATGAGAAAAAAGCTCAATTATATGATTTACTACAAGATTTTTTGAATAATAACAAGACAAAATAAAGACTAAAAAACGATCCAATATTGATATTGCATTAATATTAGATCGTTTTTTTTAATTAACTCTAGACAATAATAATTTTACGATTTCGCTGTTATCATCTAGTTTTATAGCTGGTATAGTTCCAACTTCTTCATTAGTTGTGCCATCTTCATTAAGACCTTGTCCTAGTGGATACTCCACGATTAAACCTGTATTAGGAAGTGACTTGTAAGTGTGAACTATATTCAGACCATTTCCAGAAGTTGTTTCTCCTACAGTAGTTGCAAATTTCGTTCTGTTGGCTATTTGACACACTAAATCAGCACTGTTTCTGGTATTTTTGTTTTGTAATATATACACATCGCATTTTTGTTCTTCTGATTTTTTTATTGCTAGTTTAAAATTAGTAATGTATTTTATACTTTTTTGATTATCGTTTATTTTGATATTCGCCACATTTTCTGTAGTTTTAAAGCTGATACTATTTCTATCTAGAATATTTTTTGAGATAATAGGTTGAGTTTTATTTGCGACATTGAACTCAACATTTATGTCTGATTTTAGTAGAGGTTTAATTATCACATTAATCGCATAATCTAAATTATCGGAATCATTATCTCTTAAATCTATTATGATTTTATTTTTCTTTTTATTAGTTTTCAAAATATTGCTGAAAATTTGGGCGTCTTGTTGAATATTTACTGAATCAAAGTCTGATACTTTTACATATAATGCATCTTTGTAATTGTCAATAGAATACGCTCTGAAAGTTTTTTCAGGAATTTCTTCAGTCAAATTAGAATATCTCTTCATTGATAAATTATTTAATATTTGATTGTGATTATCTTGTTGTAGAATTTCATTAAAAGTGTGTTTATCTGCTATTCTAACATTTGAATCATAGAGCTTTTTCAAAATATCATTGTACAAATCAAATACTTCTTGTGTCGACATTTCGTCTTTCTTCTTGCCTGATTCCAATTTTATTTTAGATTTAAAGTTGGGTTTTAAAGATAAAAAGTCGATATCTTTGTATTTTTTTGTTTGTGGTAAATTCATATATGAACTTTCAATTTGATTACATAACTCATCAAAATCTCTGAGTATGTATTTTTTGGGAATCATTTGACTGTACTCAGCTGGTCTAGAATTTATGTATTTGTAACCGAAAAAGCCAAAGATAAATAATAAAACCAATAAAAATATTTTATTCGCAATTTTATTTCTTTTTCTTTGTTTATTCGCTCTATTATGTGATGTTTTCATTTCTCACCTCTTTTTAATCAGTATAATATAAAAAAAAGAAAGGGTCAATTGAATAAAATAGTAGAAATTGGGTATATAAATATAGAAAGAGAAAAAGAGGTTAGTTATGAATAATGTTTTACTGATAAATAGAATAATTCCAACAATTGATGACGATAGAATTTGCAACATTACTTTTGTAATTGCAGACATGCATTTACAAGAAGTTCACGACAAAATAATTAAGGTTATTGACTCATCAGAATATATGGATTTAAATAACACCGAAATAAATTACAATGGATTTACTACCAAACAAAAGGCAAAATTGATTCCTGAAATCATGAAGCTATTGGTAGAAAATAATCTTAAAGTTTACGGTGTTTATGATTTGTATTCTTAAATTTTAAGTAAAATGATTAACTAACAGTCACATAAATTAAATTATAAGGAGTATGATAAAATGAACAGAGAAGAATTATTAAAAAAAATTGACGAACAATTAGTTTTTGAATTACAATCAGGCTATGAATACAAACAAATGGCTTCTGAATTCAATGATATGGATTGGGATGGATTTGAACACTTTATGGAAATGCAAGCCCATGAAGAATATGAACATGCTGAATACTTCAGAAAATGGTTACAAGAAGTTGGATATAAGATTGAATATAAAACAATTGAAGCTCCAAAAGCTGACTACGATAAAGATGTATTAAGCATTTTCAAAGCTGCTTTAGAACACGAAAAAGAGGTTACAAGAAGAATCAGAGAATTATTTGATGCAGCTCATGAAATCAAATTCTATGAAGTATACACTCTTCTACAAAAATTCATTGACGAACAAATCGAAGAAGAAGCTACTTTTGATAATATCATAGCAAAACTTGAAAGAACTGAAAACAGTAATGCTGGTCTTGCAATATTAGACAAAGAATTAGGACAAAGACAATAATTTAGATTAATCAAAGCGACTTTTTGAAGTCGCTTTTTTAGTGCAAATAAATTAAAGTTTTGTTATAATAAGTGTTATATTTCTTAAATATTTAATGGAGGTGAATATGAAAATAATTAATTCTGATTTGGAAAAAATCGCTTTTTTGAAAGAACAATATCCTGATGAATCTCTACCAGAAATTGCTTTTTGTGGAAGAAGTAACGTTGGTAAATCATCTTTTATTAATTCTATTTTGGATAGGAAAAACTTAGCAAGAACTTCCTCTAAACCTGGAAAAACGCGTACAGTTAATTTTTACAATGCAAATAATGAGTTTAGATTAGTAGATTTACCAGGATATGGGTATGCGCAAACATCAAAATCTGAAAAGAAAAAATGGGCGCAAGTTATAGAAACTTATTTAAATAATAGAAGAAATTTGTACGAAGTATTTTTAATTGTGGATATTAGACACAAACCAACCGTTCAAGACAAAGAAATGTATAATTGGATTATTCAAAGTGGATTTTGTGGGTTTGTAATAGCTACAAAATTAGACAAAATCGGAAAAACAATGATTAAAAAGAATTTGAATATAATAAAAAAAGAACTCAACATAGATGATGATAACCTCATCTACGAATACAGTTCAACTTCCAAGACAAATAAAAAAGCTGTTATGGAACAGCTTGAAATGATTCTAAAATATGGTAGTGGTATTGAAGAATAAAAGTAAGTAAACCCCAAGTGATTGGGGTTTTGTTTTTAAATATTTTGTGTGTGACAATAATTTTATGTCATGTATGAATTATTATTGCCAATCATATAATTTTGTTGGATTATTCAACAACAGAGAAGTCGTCTTTTCCAGCGCCACAAATTGGGCAAACCCAATCTTCAGCTAAATCTTCAAAAGCTGTTTGTGGTTGAACACCTGCGTCTGGATCTCCTTCAGCTGGATCATAAATATATCCACATACGTCACATACATATTTTTTCATGTTTAATTTCCCCCTTTAAGATAATTACCTGTTATCAGGTACAAATTATATATACCCACTGTAAAAATTTCTAATCATTTTTCGGTTTTTTATTTATAAATTAAATATTTAATGATAAGTTGTTAAATTTATTGAACATATGGGTATATAAATATTGGGTGATAATATGTATATGTTTAAGAGGCAATTTGTCAGCGATAGGACAATTGCTACTAAAAATATTCATACTATGCTCAGACTATTAAGAAAAGTTGTACCAGATGAAGAACTACTTTATGATATACGATTAATAACTAATGAATTGATCTTTAATGGACTAGAACATGGTAACCAGTTTGATATAAATAAGAAAATAACTTTTAAAATAAAATTGAATGATGATTCGATAAAAATATGTGTACAGGACGAAGGTACAGGGATTGATTATTGTTCGAACAGTTATTTTAACAATGATATTTATGTCAGAGGTAGAGGATTATTTATAGTAAGTAAATTAGCTGACGAATTAAAAATTAAAGAAAATTGTGTTGAAGCAAAGCTATTAGTAAGACCTAATTAATTAGTGATCTAATAGCTTGTTTTATTGCAAAAAATTACTAAATGTGATTTTACACAAATTTTTCTTTTATTTTTTTCAATTTATGATATAATGAAGTGTCACAAATTAGAGGGAAGTGGAATTTTGAAAAGAGAAGATGTAAGAAACGTAGCAATTATTGCCCATGTTGACCATGGTAAGACAACTTTGGTAGATGGGTTATTGAAAACAAGTGGTATTTTTAGAGAAAATCAAGACGTACAAGATCGTGTAATGGATAGTAATGATATAGAACGTGAAAGAGGAATTACTATTCTTTCTAAAAACACTGCAATTGACTACAAAAATCATAAAATTAATATTATAGATACTCCGGGTCATGCTGACTTCGGAGGAGAAGTAGAACGTGTATTGAAAATGACGAGTGGAGTGGTGTTGGTAGTAGATGCTTTTGAAGGGCCTATGCCACAAACAAAATTTGTATTAAAAAAAGCTTTTGAATTAAATTTACCTACAATTATTTGTATCAATAAAATTGACAGAAAAGAAGCTAGGGTAGATGAAGTAGTAGATGAAATTTTGGATTTATTTATTCAATTAGATGCAGATGAATCTTATTTGGATTCTCCATTTGTATTTGCTTCTGCAAGGGAAGGATTTGCAACTGACGATTTGGAGGAAAGACCAAAAGATATGACTGCATTATTGGACAAAATCATAGACTACATTCCAGCTCCAGAAGGAGAAGAAGATGCACCATTTAAGCTTTTGATTTCTACAACTGATTTTAGCGATTACGTTGGTAGAATTGGAATTGGTAAGATTGAACAAGGTAAAGTAAAAGTTAATGATAGCTGTGTTATAGTAAATTACAATAATCCAGATAAGAAAAAGAAGATTAAAGTAACTAAGATTTACGAATTCGATGGATTAAACAGAGTCGAAGTTAATGAATCTAAATTCGGTTCTATCGTAGCCTTAACTGGTGTAGAGGGAATAGAAATTGGAGACACATTAGCAAATGAAGAAGATTGTGAACCTATTGAATTTGTAAGCATTTCAAGTCCTACGTTGGCGATGAATTTCTCAGTTAACAATTCTCCATTCGCTGGCAGAGATGGAAAGTTTGTAACAAGTAGACAAGTTCGTGCTAGATTGTACAAAGAATTAGAAACGGATGTAAGTCTAAAAGTTGAAGATACTGATTCTACAGATACTTTTAGAGTAAGTGGTAGGGGAGAACTTCACTTATCTGTTTTAATAGAAAATATGAGGCGTGAAGGATTTGAATTCCAAGTTTCCAAACCAGAAGTTTTATTCAAAAAAGACGAAAATGGAAAAGTTCTTGAACCAATTGAAATAGTTACAATTGATGTTGAAGAAGGATTTGTCGGTACTGTAATCGAAAAATTGGGAACAAGAAAAGGTGAGTTGCAAGATATTTCAAATACTTCTAGTGGATATACAAGGCTTACTTTTGAAATTCCTTCTAGAGGTCTTATTGGATACCGTCAAGAGTTTTTGAGCGATACAAAGGGTAATGGAGTTATAAACACAGAACTTAAAGGATATGAGCCTTATAAAGGCGAAATTCCAAAACGTCAATTAGGTTCATTGATTTCATTTGATACAGGAGTTGCTACAGCTTATGGACTAAATGCAGCACAAGACAGGGGAATTTTATTCGTACAACCTCAAGATGAAGTATATGAAGGAATGGTTGTAGGGTCTAATGCAAAAGGATTAGACATTGAAGTAAATATATGTAAGAAAAAAGCGCAAACAAATATCAGATCTTCTGCAGCAGATGAAGCATTAAAACTATCTCCTCCAAAAATCATGAGTTTAGAAGAAATGATGGAATTTGTTGAAGAAGATGAATTAATTGAAATTACTCCTCATCATTTGAGATTGAGAAAGAAGATTTTGGATACTCAATTAAGGTACAAATCAAAAAAATATAATAAATAATTTTAGCGGGAATTTATCAGTTGATAAGTTCCCTTTTTTTAATTTAAAATTTTTAAAATAAAATTAACAATAAAATTGAATTGTCGAGAATAAACACTAACATTAATGGGTATATAATGTATATAAAAATATAAAGTATCATAATTTTTCTATTTAATTAGTATAGGGATATATATTAGAAGTTTAATTAAAAAAAACATTTGCTTTAGTTAGAAAAAGCGTGTATACTTAAATTATCAAATGCATTATATTATATTTTATTAATGGGTAAAGGTTACCTAAAAAAATTTTAAGGAGTAAAACTATGGCTGAAATTAATATCAAGGATAACACATTAAATGAGTTTTTCGATGCAATTATGATGTTAAACGGAAAAGAGGAGTTACAACGTTTTTTTGAAGACGTTTGCACAATGAGAGAGTTACATTCAATTTCACAAAGATTAGAAGTAGCAAAATTACTCAAAATAAGAAAAACTTATAGCGAAATTGAAAAAGATACTGGCGCGTCTACTGCGACCATTAGTAGAGTGAATAGATCTTTACAAAACGGTGCTCAAGGTTATGAACTTGTACTAGATACTTTAATAGCAAGAAATTTGGAAGAAAAAAGAAAAAGAAAACAAAAATAACTTTTTATCCGCAAACTTTATTTTGCGGATATTTTACTATGACATAACATTTTGGGTATACAGTAAATAAGAGGTGATTTAATGAAAATTACATTTTTAGGAGCTGCACAAGAGGTAACAGGATCTTGTTATCTTGTGGAGACTGAAAAACACAAATTTATGGTTGACTGCGGATTGTTCCAAGGAAGTAAAGAGTTAGAACAAAAAAACCATGATGAAATAGACTTTAATGAAGTGGAATTTATGCTTTTGACTCATGCACATATTGATCATACGGGAAGAATTCCTCTTTTATATAAAAATGGATTCAGAAAACCAATTTATTGCACAAAAGCTACAAAAGATTTGGCAGAAATAATGTTAATGGATAGTGCGAAGATTCAAGAGAGTGATGTAGAATGGGAAAATAGAAAAAGACAAAGATCTGGGAAAACACTTCTGACTCCTTTATACACCACGATTGATGCAATGAGTTGTATTTCATTGTTTAAAGGACGTTTCTATGATGAGGTTGTAAAAATAAACGAAGACATAAGAGTTGTGTTCAGAGATGCCGGTCACATGCTTGGCTCATCAAGTCTTGAAATATTTATCATTGAAAATGGCAAAACTACTAAAATTATATTCTCTGGAGATATAGGAACTTCAAATAATCCGATTTTAAACAATCCAGAAATTTTATCTGGCTGCGATTATTTAGTTATGGAATCCACTTACGGTAATAGAATTCACGAACCTTACAAAGAAAGTGTACATTCTTTAATAGAGATAATTGAAAAAGTATCATCAAGAGGTGGAACTGTAATCATTCCTAGCTTTGCGGTTGGAAGAACTCAGGAAATTATTTATGAACTAAACAGTTATTATGATTATCAAATAAAAAATCATTATGAAAAGAAAGTCCCAGTATATGTAGACAGTCCGATGGCACTTGAAGCTACAAAAGCATTTATGAAAAATACTGATTTGTTTAATCAAAAAGCAAAGGACTATATTTCGAGTGGAGATAATGTATTCGAATTCGAAAACTTGCATTATGTAAAAAATATCGACGAATCAAAAATGCTTAATAATGTAAAATTCCCAAGAGTAATCATATCTTCTAGTGGGATGGCGACAGCTGGGCGTGTTCGCCACCATTTGAAGCACAACTTGTGGGATGAAAAAAATGCAGTTGTTTTTGTTGGATATCAAGCAGAAGGCTCACTTGGAAGGATTTTGTTGGATGGTATAGATGAAGTTAAACTTTTTGGCGAAACAATAAAAGTGAACGCTGAAATATATAATTTGGGCGGATTTTCAGGTCATGCCGATCAAAACAATCTTTTGGATTTTGTAGACAATATGAAAGTAAAGCCGAAGAAAATTTTCATAACTCATGGTGAAAATGAAGGAGCAGAAACTTTATCTAATTTGTTAAAAGAAAAGTATAATATTGAGGCTGTTATCCCAGAAATTTATTCAACAGAAGAATTTGAAGCAGGAAATTACAATATCGAAAAGGAAATATCTACAAACCGTGAAAACAATGATTTGTATGAAGAATTAGAAAAAATAAAGAAAAAAATCGACCGATTGTATGAAAACAAAGAATTATTCGACCATAAAAATATGGATTCTGAGGAATACAACCAACTTAACAATCAAATTTTAGACTTGAAGAATAAAATCATGACAATAAATATGATAACTGGAGAATAAGTCTGTATATAAGGCTATTTAAATAACTGGGAGAAAATATGGAAAAGTATTTTTATCAGGGAAATAATGAAACAGATGTTTACTTATTTCATGAAGGAAACAATAATAATTTGTATAAATTTTTGGGATCTCATATTTACTCAGATGATTTAGGAACCTACACCAGATTTTTGGTGTGGGCACCTAATGCCAAACATGTAAATTTGGTTGGAGATTTCAATGATTGGGACGATTATTCACTTCCACTTCAAAAATTACACGATGGAGAAATTTGGGAGATTTGTCTCAGAGATGTTAAAATCTTTGATTCCTATAAGTACAGAATAGTCACACAAGATTCAGAAGTTTTGTACAAGGCGGATCCATTTGCATTTCATAGCGAATTAAGACCAAAAACAGCAAGTAAAGTTTATGATATTGAAGGTTATAAGTGGAATGACAAAAAATGGATAAAAAAAAGAGAACAAACAGATAGATTTCACAGCCCTATGAGTATCTATGAGATAAATTTTTCTTCATGGAGAAAACATGGGGAGAATTATTTATCCTACATTCAATTAGCAGATGAGCTGGTGGATTATCTTAAAGAAATGAATTACACACATGTTGAATTTATGCCTTTAATGGAGCATCCTTTTGATGGATCATGGGGATATCAACTTACGGGGTTTTTTGCAGCTACTTCTAGATTTGGTTGTCCAAAAGATTTGATGTATTTGATTGACAAATTACACCAAAACGATATTGGAGTTATCATGGATTGGGTTCCGGCTCATTTTTGTAGAGATGATTTTGGACTTAGAAAATTTGACGGAAGTAATTTATTTGAAAAATCCGACCAATACTTAGCTGATAATGATCAATGGGGAACACTGAACTTTGACTTTTCAAAAAAAGAAGTGGTGAATTTTCTTATATCTTCTGCATTATTTTGGTTCAAATACTACCATTTGGATGGACTGAGGGTTGATGCAGTTGCTTATATGATATATTTGAATTTTGCTGGAAAAGATATCAGAAATGAAGATGGCAGCTACGAAAACAAGGAAGCTATAGAATTTATTAAAAAATTAAATCAAACAATTAAACAAGAATTTCCAAGTGCTTTTGTAATTGCAGAAGAATCAACTTCATGGCCAAATGTTACGAAACCTGTAGAGGAAAACGGACTTGGTTTTGATTTTAAGTGGAATATGGGTTGGATGAATGACATAATCAAATACATGAAAATGGATCCAATTTTCAGGAAAGACCATCATGATTTATTAACTTTTTCGATAATGTATGCATTTAACGAAAATTACATCCTACCATTTAGTCACGATGAAGTAGTTCACATGAAAAACTCAATGATTGGTAAAATGCCAGGAACTTACGATGAAAAATTCGATCAAATAAGACTTTTGTATTCTTTTATGTTTGCTCATCCTGGGAAAAAACTTTTGTTTATGGGTAATGACATTGGTCAATTTGATGAATGGAATGAATACAAAGAAGTAACGTGGGAAGTTTTGGAATACGAAAAGCATCAAAAATTAAAACATTTTATGAAAGATTTGAATAAATTCTATATAGATAATGATGAATTCTATGATATGGATACAAGTTATTCGGGTTTTCAATGGGAAGATGTGAACAACGCAAATGAATCTTTGATAATTTTTGAAAGAATAAATTCCAAAAATGAAAAAATAATTTGTATTTTTAATTTCACACCTGTAAAAAGAGAAAAATATCCAGTAGGTGTGGATGATTACGCACTTTATTCAGTTGTACTTAATTCTTCAATGAAGAAATACGGTGGAAATTTACAAAGGAATAAACCATATTATTCGAAAAACATAGAGCACAACGACAGAAAATTTTCTATTACAGTTGATATAGAACCATTTTCTGCGATGTTTATAAAATTAAATAAACTTAGAAATATCAATAAAAAGTAGGAGGGTTTATGAAGGCACGAAATAGAGTTGTCGCAATGCTTTTAGCGGGAGGACAAGGTTCAAGACTAAAAGCATTGACAAAAAATGTTGCAAAACCAGCAGTGTCATTTGGTGGGAAATATCGAATAATTGATTTTGCTTTGAGTAATGCAGCAAATTCAGATATAAGAGATGTTGGAATTTTAACACAATATAAACCATTCAAATTAAATTCACATTTAGGTAATGGATCTAGCTGGGATTTATCCAGAAATTCTGGTGGTTTGAGAATTTTATCGCCGTTTGCTACAGAAAGTGGCGGTAATTGGTATGAAGGTACAGCTAATTCTATTTACGAAAATATGAATTATTTGGATGAATTGGACGCGGAATATGTTGTGATTTTATCTGGTGACCATATTTACAAAATGGATTACAACAATATTTTAAAATATCACAAAGAAAAAAATAGTGAGCTAACAATTGCAGTAATGGAAGTAGATTGGAGCGAAGCTAGCAGATTTGGTATTATGAATACTGATGAAAATGGAAAAATTGTTGAATTTGAGGAAAAACCAAAAAATCCTAAAAGCAATTTGGCTTCTATGGGAATATATATTTTCAATTGGCATACTTTAAAAAAATATTTGATCGAAGACAATGAAGATAAGAATTCGAAACACGATTTTGGAATGAATATAATTCCTAAGATTATAAATGATGGACTAAATGTTTTTGCATGGAAATTTGATGGCTACTGGAAAGATGTGGGAACTGTAAGAAGTTATTGGCAGGCCAATTTGGATTTATTAAATCCTGATAATAGACTTGACTTGTACGATACTAATTGGAGAATTTACACAAAAAACAGAAATCTTCCTCCTCATTATGTTGATGAAGTTGCAGATGTCAAAAAATCTTTAATTAATGAAAATTGTTTGATTTACGGAAATGTGAACAATTCCGTTTTGTTTTCTTCGATAACTGTGGAAAAGAATGCAGAAGTTCATGATTCTGTTATTTTAAGCGATACCGTTATCAAAAAAGGTGCAAAACTTTACAACTGTGTAGTCGCAGAGTCCATGACTATTGAAGAAAATCAAGTAATTGGTGAAGAAAACTCCGACAAAATCTTCTTGGTTAGCGAAGATGGAATTGAAGAGTGTTAGGAGGAATTTATGCAAAATTGTATTGGAATTATATACGGCGGAAAAAGTAGACAAGACTTTGGTTATTTAACAGATTCTAGACCAGAATATATGCTTCCTTATGGAGCAAGATATAGAATTATAGATATTGCATTGAGTAACTTTGCAAACAATGAATTTTCAAATGTTGTTTTGTATGGTGGCAAAATTATGAGGTCTACTCTTGATCACTTGGGAAATGGTGAAAGTTACGAATTGAACAGAAGACGAAATGGACTTGTTATATTTCCTCCAACTTTTGAAAATTCAGGTAAGGAAATTGTAGCTTATAATGAAACTAAAGATTTTTATTTAAGATCAAAAGAAGATGAGTTGTACTTCTACGATCCAATGGTTATTTTCAGAGAAGATTTTTCGGTTTCTCATGATAGATTTATAAAAGAAGATTTGGACATATTATTGTTCTGCAAAAAGATGGATAATGCAACAGGATTATTCATCGGTGAGACTAGATTAAACTTGGATGATGAAGGCAATCTAATCAGCATAGGAACAAATCAAGGAGTCGATGATGAATTTAATTTGATGACTAACATTGGTTACATGAAAAAAGAAGTCTTTTTGAATTTGATTCACGATGCAGCTAAAAATTCTAATTCTAATGAATTAATTGATGTTATTATTTCTAATTTGGATAAATTAAAAATCGGTGTATACATGATTGACGGATATGTTGAGGTAATCAGAAATTTGACTCAATTTTACGACGCGAATTTGAAATTATTGAATGCCGATATTTACAATAATGTATTTTTCAAAAATGGATTGTTGTTAACAAAATCAAAAGACGAGCCGTCAGCATTGTATGGTGATTCTGCTTGTGTGAAAAATTCATTGATAGCAAACGGAGTCAAAATAGATGGTAAAGTAGAAAACTCAATTATTTTTAGAGGCGTAGAAATTCAAGAGGGTTCTGTTATCAAAAATTCCGTTATTTTCGAGAGAACAGTTATAGAAAAAAACGCAGTAGTTGTAAATACGATTACTGATAAAGGAGTTTTGATAAAAGAAAATGTAACTGCGGTTGGCAATCCAAATTATCCATACGAATTAAAAAAGAATGCAATATTAGAAGATAAATAGGGGAATGTAAATGAAGATATTATATTGTGCAGCAGAGGCTGATCCGTTTATAAAAACTGGTGGACTTGCAGATGTAGCAGGGACACTTCCACTTGAAATGAAAAAGCAAGGTCATGATGTAAAAGTTGTCATCCCTTTGTACAAATTGATAAATGAAGAATACAGAAAAAAATTTGAATTTGAAGGAAGCTTTTATGTAGATTTAGATTTTAAACATCATTATGTTGGTGTGTTCAAATACATTCATAGAGGCGTGGAATTTTATTTTTTAGATAATGAGGATTATTTTAAGAGAGATAATGTGTATGGAGAAAATGACGATTGTGAAAGATTCGTATTTTTCTCTAAAGCCTGTGTTCAATTGTTAAGATATATCGATTTTGATTGTGACATTATCCATTCCAATGATTGGCACACAGCAATGGTAAATGTTTATGCTAGAGATTTTGCTAAAGGGGATCCGTTCTATGAGTCAATCAAAACTGTTTTTACAATTCACAACCTAAAATATCAAGGTGTATTCAGTTCAAATTCACTTAGACAAACAGATTTATCACCTATGTATTTTTCTGAAGATGCATTGAAATTTTACGATGCAATTAATTTTATGAAAGGTGCGATAGTTTTTAGCGATAAAGTTACAACTGTTTCTAAAACTTATGCCGATGAGATTAAATACTCATTTTTTGGAGAGGGTTTGGATGGCGTTATCAGACAATATCACTACAAAATATCTGGAATTACAAATGGAATTGATACAACTATTTGGAACCCAGAAAAAGACAAATATTTATTTAAAAATTACTCACTGAAAAATATCAAAGATAAATCCGTGAACAAAAAAGCATTACAAAGAATGTACGGTTTGGAAGAAAAAGATGTGCCTATATTCGCCATGGTTACTAGATTAGTTGAAAATAAGGGGCTTGAACTTGTAAGATACATTATGGATGAGTTTTTGACGACAGAAGATGTACAAGTGGTAATTTTGGGAACAGGTGATTATTCTTATGAAGAAATGTTCAAATATTATGAGTGGAAATTCCCAGATAAATTAAAAGCAAATATTTATTATAACAATGAAGAATCACACAAGATTTATGCAGGAGCAGATTTCTTGATGATGCCATCAATATTTGAACCTTGCGGAATATCTCAATTAATTGCTATGAGGTATGGGACAATACCAGTAGTGCGTGAAACTGGAGGATTGAGGGATACTGTTCAATCATTTAACGAATTTAGCAAAGAAGGAAATGGATTCTCCTTTACAAATATCAACGCGCATGACTTCTTGTACACATTGAGACGTGCAATATCATTTTATTACAATGATGATTTCAAAATAATTCAAGAAAATGCTATGAAGTCAAAAAATGATTGGCAAAAATCCGCAAAAGAATACATCCAACTTTATGAGGAGATAATTAAATGATTGATATTTCCAAAGATCGATTAAGAAAGCTATTACAGATAAAATTATCGTATAACTCATTAGTCGATCTTCAAGATGCGGATGTCTATGAAATTAGAATAGCATTAAATGAAGTCATTAAAGAAATTATTTCTGAACAATGCACAAATATAACTAATAACAAATCTTCTAGAACATATATAGTGTCGTTTGAACTAATGGTAGAAAATTTGTTTGAAGATTATATTGAAAAACTAAATTTAAAAACTCCATTACAAAAAATATTACAAGAAAAATATGAAGATATTGTAAATATGGACAATGATCTGCACTTAGGACAAAGTTATATAGGAAGATTCTCAGTAGATTTGTTTGAGAAACTTTCAAAACAAGGAAAGTTTTGTAAAGTGTATTCTATTTTTTACAAAAATTCACAGTTTAAACAACAAATAATCGATGAAAATCAAATTGAGACAGTATATAATAATCAAAAAACAAGCGTCGTTTTTAAAAGATCTAATGAATACGACATAGAATTAGATAATAATAAAATTAAATCACAAATATACGATATTCCTTATATAAATTGGAATACGAATTTTATCAGATTATTTGCACCAAAAGCTAATCCCAATCTTAATTACGAAAATTTTATTCGCGGAAAAATTGAGGAGATTTATTCTGAGGAAAACAAGCTAGCCTCAATTTGCCAATTTGTTTACACACCTCAGATTGATGAATTTGGAAAGTATATTAAATTCTTGCAACAAAAATTTCTTGCAGATTCAATAGTGGAAGACATATTTAATGACGAAATTAAATTTTTCAAAAATCCAGATAATATCGAAGACCATATTCAAATTAATATCGTTGAAACAAATGTCGCTTTGTTAATAATCATGTTTTTACAAAAACTAATGGATGAAGGATATGATTTCGAAAAAGCTTTAGAAAAATCTAATAAAATTTTCGAGTATTTTAACATCAATTTACACAGAGAATCATTTGAATTAATGGATCTGAGTTACTTGTATCAGTTTGATAACATTAAAAATATTATTCAGTTGATAAATGAAAATGCACTGAAAAATGGATATCCGGAAATTATTAAAGACAATTTCCTAGACTGTTTTAATCTTATAGCTTTTGTAACGCATTCTATAATAGTTGGGTCTGAATATCAGAAGAAATTTCTATTGAAAAGCGAACATGTGGTTATTGATAAAAATATTGAAGATAAAATTGTGATACAAACTTACGGTTTTAACGACGATTTATTCAGAAATAAAATCGAATATCATGATTTGTATTATAGCAAACTAAAATATAAGAAAAAACTTGTCGATAAGTACAACTTAAAAAATATCAACGATAAGAGTATTTTCAATATGCAATTATCAGATTTTCACGAGGGTAAGAGACAAATTCTGAATGTTTTTTATATTTTGTATTTGTACTTAAAACTAAAATATAATGTGAATACGATAATTACTCCTACGACATTTTTTATCGGAGGAATGAGCTCATTTGATTACTTGTTTTGCAAGAAAACAATAAGTTTGTGTCTTGGTATGTCTAAAGTAATTAATTCGGATAAGCTAATTCAAGAAAAAATAAAATTAGTGTTTGTCGAAAATATAATGCTTGATCAAGTGCCAGACTTTGCCAAAGCTTGTGATGTTTTCAACTATATACCGTACAAAAACTTCGATATTTCTAACACATATCCTTATGCGTTTATGAATAACGGTTCGATTATTTTGACAAGTGATTCTAGTGTTTATGAAAAAATGAGCCAATTAAAAGATACTGGAGTATTTAAGTTTGATGAAGAAAGTTTTAAAAATTCAGAATCCAGTTGTATGGATTTTATATTAAAAAAAATCGAATTATTGGAAAACAAAAAATTCATAGATGAATTTTATGAGATTTATAATTTGATTCTTAAATACAACGATAGTTTTAATGTGATAAATTCTTTTGATAATTTTGTGGAAGTTAATGAAAAAATTCAAAAATGGTATTTGAATGAAAATTTATGGAATGATTTAATGATTAAAAATATAGAAATATCCAAAAAATTCGGAATTAACTATTTAAAGGATGTTTAGGAGTTATAAATGTATGATTTAGGGTTTAATTATAATAAAGAATATACAGTTTTTAAGATTTATGCTCCGCAAATAACTAGTGTCAAATTATTGTTGTACGAAAATTGCGATGATGTCAGATACAAATCTGTTGATATGAAAAAAAGTGGTGGATATTTTGAAGTTAAGGTTGAGGGAGATTTGGAAGGAGTTTATTACAAATATCAGCTTGATGAAAAGTTTGAAATTATAGATCCATTTTGTAAAGCTTCTTCAATCAATAGCCTAAAGTCATGTGTCGTAGATTTGAATTCCACAAATCCAGTAGGGTTCATCGATGAACAATACAAAATAGCAAATAGGAATGAAGCTATAATTTATGAATTGTCGATAAAAGATTATTCTTCAGATATTTCTAGCAAAGTTGATGAAAAATATCGCGGGAAATTTTTGGGATTGGTAGAAGAAAATGATGTTTCAGGAATAAATCATTTAAAAAATTTGGGCATAACACATGTTCATTTAATGCCTGTATTTGATTTTGTAGGCGTTGATGAGAGAAATTCAGAAAAATTTTCTGAAGATAATTACAATTGGGGTTACAATCCTGAAAATTATAACTGTATTGAAGGTAGCTTTGCTACAGAATCAGAAAATCCAAAGAATCGAATTTTTGAATTCAAAAAAATGATTCAAACTTTACACGCTAATAATATCGGTGTGATTATGGATGTGGTTTATAATCACACTTTTAGAAATAAAGATCATCCATTTAATTTGATTTATCCACAATTTTATAGACGTGATAATAATGGAGATTTTACAAATGGATCTGGTGTTGGTAATGAATTAAACACAGAAGATGAATTTGTGAGAGATTTTATTATTCATAGCTTATTATATTTTCAAAAAGAATTTCACATTGATGGTTTCAGATTTGATTTGATGGCTCTGATAGATTCAGAAACAACTGATAAAATCGTAAGTGAACTTCGAAAAGAAGATGATAATGTAATTATATACGGAGAGCCATGGATGGCAGATGAATCTCCACTACCAAAAAACAGAAGAACCACTTTTGGTAGTCAAAAAGGAAAAGATTATGCGTTATTCAATCCTTTTTTTAGAAATGCCATTAAAGGTGATAACGATGATATTTCTACAGGTTTTGTTCAAAAAAATGTAGATAAAATTAGTTTGGAAGTAGGAATTTGTGGATCGATATACTATGATGAAGATAGACGTGGGTTTTGCAAAAATTCTAATGAATCTATTAACTATTTTAATTCACACGATAATTTAATACTTCAAGATAAATTACTTAAAACAAATGCTGATATTGCAACATCTACAAAGCTTTGTTTTGATTTGATAATGCTAAGTCAAGGGATACCATTTTTCCATTGTGGAAATGAGTTTTTGAGAAGCAAATTGATGTTTAAAAATACTTATAATTTACCACTTGATATTAATGCAGTGAATTGGAAGTTGAAATATGATAACAATGAAATATACCAATATGTAAAATCGTTAATTGAATTTAGAAAAAGATATTCAGAATTTAATCTAAAAGATGAAAATGAGATTAGAAACAAAATCAAATTTTACGATTTAAATGATTTTTGTATTTGTTTTAGTATTAAAAATGATAAAGGATTTTTGCTTGTTTTTATAAATTCAGGGGAACAATTTGAATTTGATTTGAGCAATTATTTTAAACATTTTGTAAATTGCACGAAGATTTTTGATGAAAAAATAATTGAAACAGAAGTAAGCGGAAATATAATTTTGATTGGAGAGAGAAAAAGCGGGGTATATTCAATAAGTATGGAGAAATAATGGATACAAGATATGAACTTCAAGATGTAGATAAAATTTTGAGTATAGAAGGCTTCTTTGGTGGAGATCAACAATGGTTTGAAGATGTTTTGCATTCAAACTATCTTACTAAAAAAGGTTGTTCAGTAATTGCCATCACAAATTTCCTTATCTACATTGCAAATACAAAAAAAGAATATGCTAAGTTAGTTCCAGAAAATTTTATCGGCAGTCCGATAAATAAAACTGATTATATAAAATTTGCTGACAAGTTATCTACATTTGTTAAACCTAAACTATATGGCGTTCCATTTTTATTTCCAATGAACAGTGCTATTCGAAAGTATGCCAAGAAAAACGGGGTGAGCCTTGTTGTACAAAACTACAATTTTACATGGAATATCAGAAATATAGTGACATATATTATTGGTGCAATAGCAAATGACTATCCAGTTTTGATGTTGACGTTAAATCATAGAAATCCTGATGTTAAATTTCATTGGGTTACGATAACTGCGATTTATTATGATGATAGTTGGAAAATTGAATGCTCAAACTGGGGAACAAAGAGAGTGTATGATTTAGAAAAATGGTTTAAGGAAAAGTCTTTGTACAAAGGTTTAATTTATTATCAATAGGAGGATTTTATGGATTATTTAAAAAAATATAATGAATGGTTAAATGATGAGTGTTATGATCAACAAACCAGAGACGAATTGATGTCAATAAAAGATGATGATGAAGAAATAAAAGATAGATTTTATAAATCATTAGAATTTGGTACTGCAGGTTTGAGAGGGAAAATCGGGGCAGGTACTAATAGAATGAACAAGTACAATATAATGAAAACAACACAAGCACTTGCAGATACTATAAAAAATTACGGCGATGAAGCTTTGAAAAGAGGCGTAAGCATTAGCTACGATGTCAGAAAATTCTCCAAAGAATTTGCAGAAATATCAGCAAATGTATTAGCTTCTAATGGAATAAAAGTTTATTTGTCTGACGATATTAGACCAACACCAATGTTGTCTTATTCCATAAGAAAATTCAATTGCATTTCAGGAATTATGATTACAGCTTCTCACAATCCAAAAGAATACAACGGGTACAAGGCTTATTGGGAAGAAGGTAGCCAAATTCTTGAAGATAAGGCTAATGAAATTTTGAATAATTTGGACAAAATCGAAAGTTTTACAGTAGTGAAGATAGGAGATTTTGAAAAATTAAAAGCCGATGGAAAGATAGAATATTTTGGAGAAAATTTAGACAAAGATTATTATGATGATGTTCTAAGTCTTACAATTAATGACGATAATATTGATAAAGATGTTAAAATCGTATACACTCCTTTAAACGGAACTGGAAATAGATTTGTAAGACATATCCTAGATGTACGAGGATTCAAAAATGTTTACGTTGTAAAAGAACAAGAAACTCCAGATAGCGATTTTACGACTGTTCCTTATCCAAATCCTGAAAATCCAGAAGCATTTGAATATGCCATTAATTTGGGAAAAGAAGTTGGAGCTGATTTGTTATTGGCTACAGACCCAGACGCAGACAGAACCGCTGTCGAAGTTTTAAGTGATGGAGAATATGTATTCTTAGATGGAAATAAAATTGGAGCATTATTGACTAATTATATTTTAAGTCAAAGATACGAAAAAGACGATTTGCCAGAAAATCCAGCAGTTGTTAAATCAATTGTAACAGGAGATTTGTCTGCTAAAATTGCCAAAAAATATGGTGTTGAAATGATTGAAACATTAACTGGATTCAAAAATGTTTGTGGAAAAGCAAATGAATACGAAAAAACTGGCGAAAAATCTTGGGTATTCGGATATGAAGAAAGTATTGGTTATTCTTATGGAACATTTGTAAGAGATAAGGATGCTGTAAGCTCTTCAATGATGATTTCAGAAATGTTAGCTTTTTATAAGAAACAAGGAAAGACATTGATTGATGTTTTAAATGATTTGTATGAAGAATTTGGATATCATGAAAATTCACTTTCTTCTGTTGTGTTAGAAGGATTAGATGGTCAAGAAAAAATCGCAAGAATTATGGAAGAATTCAGACATAATCCAATTAATGAAATAGGTTCTACAAAATTAGTTGAAACAAAAGACTACAATGTAAATTATGCGGATTTTGGAACTCCAAGATCAAATGTTTTGAAATATTACTACGACGATGGATCATGGTATGCTTTAAGACCTTCTGGAACTGAACCGAAAATCAAACTATATATTTATTCTGTTGCAGATTCAAAAGAAAGAGCTGAACAAAAAGTTTTGGATATTGAAAAAATAGCAAAAGAAAAAATGATGAATGTTAAATAATTTAAAATATCACTTGCCCTTTCATTCTTGGGTAAGTGATATTTTTAATTGGCAAATATTGAGATTTTTTGATATTGTATGTATAATATACTATATTAAATTCTAGGAGAGAAAAATGAGAAAACTTGAAGAGAGAATAATGAAAGATGGTCAAGTATTACCAGGAAATATACTTAAAGTAGACAGGTTCATTAATCACATGATTGATCCTGTTCTTTTTGAAGATTTGGCAAATGAATTTTATGAAAAGTATAAGGATAAAAAAATAAACAAAATACTTACGATTGAAGTTAGTGGAATTGCAATTGCGTATGCATGTGGGATTAGATTTAATTGTCCTGTTGTTTTTGCAAAGAAAACAAGTTCAAAAACTTTGGGAGATAATTGTTACAGAACAGAAGTGTTTAGTTTTACTAAAAATAGAAGCTACGAAGTAATGGTTTCAAAAGAGTACTTAGATGAAAATGATCATGTTTTATTAATTGATGATTTCCTTGCAAATGGTAAAGCCTTGGAAGGTTTGATTGATATTTGTTCACAAGCGAATGCAACTGTTGAAGGAATTGGAATCTTGATAGAAAAAGTTTTTCAAAAAGGTGGAGACCATTTAAGACAACAAGGTTACACTATAGAATCATTGGCGAGAATTAAAGGATTCACCGACGATTCTGTTATATTTGAGGATTAATTTTGACAAATTGTAACTTTATTATTCATTTTTTAAGTCCAAAATATGATATATTAGATTAGGATAAAATGTGAAAGGATGGGAGCCTATGAAATACATTATTGACATATTGGACGCATTCTTTTCTATACAAATTACTCCAAATTTAAAATTATATAATTTAATTTCTATGTTTTTTAAATATTTGTTTGTAATAATAATTTACTATTTTATTTTCAACATAATCAAGATGATTTATTTGGACATAAAAGGAACAAACAATATGAATTACAGTTCAAATACTTATTTAAAACTAATTAATAGAAAAGAAAATTTGCCTTTTAAAATACAAGAGCATTATTTTATAGGAAGAACTGCTACTATAGGAAGAGACGACAGCAATCAAGTTGCATTAAAGGATAGGTTTATATCGAAGAGACATGCACGTATTTATAAAGAAAAAAATAATTATTATATCGAGGATTTGAATTCTGCTAATGGAACTTTTTTGAATGGACATAAATTGATTAATTCTGCAAGATTGAACGACAAAGATTTGATAGACATCGGACAAATTGAATTTATGTTTGTAAATGGTGACAAAGATGCAAACTAAACGTAAGAAAAATAGCAGATTTAAAGAATTTATCGATAATTTAAAACCAATGCGTGTAAATAGTAAAATGATAAAGCCAGTTTATTTGATATTACTGTTTAACATATTTGGTTTTTTTCTAGCTTTGGGTTCAAATGAAAAAGGATTAGAACCGAAAGCTTTAGCTTATTTTTTGTTTGCTACAATTTTAATGTTTTTGGCAAATAAATACGTAACGAGAATCACTAAAGGTGATGGATATATATTACAAATCGCTTGTATGCTATTTAGTATTGGTATAATCGTGATTTATAGGCTTAATCCTTATGAAGGATTGAAGCAGATAATGTGGTTTACCATAGGGATATTATTGTTTTTTGGAACATTTTTTATTTTAAAAAGCTACAAAAAATGGTACAAATTCACAGCACTTTATTTGATAGGTTGTGTTGTGATGTTTCTATTGACATTACTTCTTGCTGAAGATAAATACGGAGCTAGAAACTGGATTAGCATATTTGGAGTTGGATTCCAACCATCTGAAATTACAAAAATTTTGTATGTATTTTTCTTAGCTAGTTATGACTATAACACTGATTTGTTAGATAAGATAAATATAAAGTCAGCGCAAAAATACAAAAAATATCTACCTGTAATCAAAAGATATTTCTTGATGATAGTTGTTTATTTATTTATAGGTATGTTTTTCTTGCAAAAAGATTTGGGAACTGCAATGATTTTTTACGGGTTATTTTTAGTTTACCAAATTGTAAATCAAGAAGACATCAGATTAATTTTGTTAAATTTACTCATAGCTATTGCCGGAGCGGTAGCTGCATATATGCTTTTTTCCCATATACGAATAAGAGTGTCTACATGGCTAGATCCATGGAAGAATATTGATGGAATTGGATATCAAATTACACAAGCTTTGTTTGCGATTGCAAGTGGTGGATTTTTTGGAACTGGACTTGGATTAGGAAGACCTGATGTAGTTCCTGTAGTCACAAGTGATTTTATTTTCGCAGCGATATGTGAAGAAATGGGGACTTTCACAGGAATGGGTGTAATAATGTTGTTCTTGATTTTGATTTATAGAGGAATGAAAATTTCTTTGTATCAATCAAATAAATTTTACAAGATTGTGGCGCTTGGAATTTCTGTTATTTTTGCAATTCAAGGTCTTGTTATGTTTGGCGGTGTTATGAAGTTGGTTCCTCTAACAGGAATTACTATACCATTCGTAAGTTACGGTGGTACTTCAATGGCGATGTCATTTATTTGCCTTGCGATTTTACAATTCTGTTCAACTGATCAAGGAGAGGAAGATATTTATGCAAAATAAAATGAACAAAAGAATTATTGTGGTTTTATCTTTCTTGATGACTTTGTTTGTGTTGTTGGTTTTGTATTTGACTTATTTCCAGATAGTAAAAGCTGATAAAATTGCAAACAATGAATACAACAAAAGATTGTGGGTAGATGAAGATAAGGTTGAACGTGGAACAATCTATGATAGAGATAAAAATGTTTTGGTAGAAACTAAGAAAGATTCATCTGGGAAAAATTATAGATTTTTTGATTATGCCGATATTTATGGAAATATAACTGGATACAATTCAAAAACATACGGTACAGCTGGTCTTGAAAAATCATACATGAAAGAACTATTAAACATTAACAAAGATACGCCTTTATCACAATTGAGAAATATCGTAAGCTCAAATAATAAAGGTAACGATCTTGTTTTGACCACAAATTCCACTCTACAAAAACTTGCATACAATTTATTAGACGGCAAAAAAGGTTCAATCGTAATGATGAATCCGACAACTGGTGAAGTTTATGTAATGGCAACTTTTCCTTCATATAATCCAAACGAAGTTTCATCACAATGGCAAGAACTTTTAAATAGGGAGACATCTCCACTATTAAATCGTGCAACACAGGGAATGTATACTCCGGGATCGGTTTTTAAAATAATTACTGGTAATGCAATATTAGAAAATAAAGACAAAGTTGACAAAGTTGTAGAAGATAATACTGGTACAATTGAGTTTAACAAGTACACTATTTCCAATAATAATGGCGCTGTTTTTGGAGAGACTGATTTGAGAAAAGCGCTTAAAAAATCATCGAATGTGTATTTTGCATCGCAGGGTGTAAAATTAGGCAACAAAATTTTAGAAGATAATGCTTCAAAATTTATGATTGGCAAGAAGATTCCTTTTGATTTACCAGTAGCAGTAAGCGTTAATGGATATTCTAAAACAAAGAGTAATGCAGATATTGCAACAACAAGTTTTGGTCAAGGAGAAACTTTGGTGACTCCATTGAATATGGCGATGGCAATGAGCGCTGTAGCAAATGATGGGCAAATGTTAAAACCTTATTTGGTTAGTCAAATAATAGATTCAGAAGGCAAAGTAATTAAAGAAACTAAGCCTGAATTATTATCTGAAGTTGGCAATAAACAAAATATGGAAACATTGAAAGATTATTTGAGATCTACTGCAGAAAGTTACGATACACTAAATGTTAGTACATCTGTAATCGCAAAATCAGGTACGGCAGAAATTAAAGATAAAACAAGTACCCACGCTTGGTTTGTCGCTGCTGCACCGGCAAAGAAACCAAAATTTGCCATAGCAGTTATTTTGGAAGATGATAACTCTTATGGTGTAAAAACTGCAGGACCGATAGCTTCAAAAATGCTCAACGCAGCAATTAATGAATTAGGATTAGAAAAATAAAACAAAACATGGATAGCTTTGATGATTCATTGCGATCCATGTTTTTTTATTACTTATAAGAATTTGTCTTTGATATTTAACCAATACCAGTCTTTTAAGAAAACTAATTTATTGATATACTGATCTGAATAAGTGAAGTTTACATAATCTACATTGTCATAACTTCTATTCAATCCATCGGCTAAAACGATGGAGCTTTTTCTGTCGAAATTGTGATCTCTAAAATACAATGTAACGTTACTTTTTGATGGAACAACAAGGGAATTTAGAAGAGAACGGTATGCTTTTGAATTAATTGGGGCGAGAGGCGTTACTTGAAAACCATCAAGCCCGTGATACAATACGGATCCACCTGCTGAGAAGTTATACGCAGTCGATCCAGAAGGAGTGGATACAATTATTCCATCTCCAGCAAATGATTCTAAGTGGTTATCATCGATGTATACATCCAAATATACAATCGATGAGTCATCACTTTTTACCACAAATTCGTTCAGAGCTTTGTGTGTATAAGTTTTGCTACTATTTCTGATAGCAGTCTTTGATTCGAGTAGGGAAATTTTTTCAATTCCATAATTTTCATTAATTAAATCTGAAATGAATTTGTCGATGTTTGGAATAAGAATTTCTTGATAAAAACCTAAGTGACCGGTGTTTATTCCAACAAAAGGAATAGTTGAAAATTCGTATTTGTGAACTGCTCTTAAGAACGCTCCATCTCCACCGATACAAAGATTAATCAGTGCATTCTCATCAAAATCGAATGTAGGTTTGAATCCTTTTTGTTCTAATTTTTCCTTTACAATTAAAGCTGTTTCAAGTGATTTTTGGTTATCGTTTACATATATATTTATAATTTTGCTGTTTTTGTTCATTTATACTAAAAGCTCCTAATATTTGATATAATTTTATTATACCAAATAACTGGAGATTTAAACAATGAAACAAATTAGTTTTGATGTAGATAAAAAAATAAGGTTAGATGAGTTTTTGAAATCAAATCACATTTCCAAAAATTTATTTCTCAGTATTTACAAAGATGAAATTTTTATAAATGGGAAACATGCAAAGAGAAATTCTAAATTAAAACCAGGTGACAAAGTAACCATCAATCTTAGAGATGAAGAGAATAATTACAAACCAATAAATTTATACATTGAAGTTTTGTATGAAGATGATGATATTTTTGTATTAAATAAACCTGACAAACTTACAATGAATACAGACGGAGAAGAAAGCTTAGCGAATTTTGTGTCTTATTTATTTAAACAACGAAATATTAATCAAAAAGTTAGATTTATCAATAGATTGGATCAAGATACATCAGGTGTTGTAATGGTTGCTAAGAATAAAATAGCTCAAGCTTATTATCAAAAAACTTCGTTTAAGAAAAAATACTTAGCAATCGTAGAAGGAAATCCTAAAAATCAAAAGATAGAATTAAATTTAAAACGCGATGGAGTTAAAACTGAAGTTGATGAAAACGGGAAAAATAGTGTAACTATTTTACAAAATCTTAAAAATTATGGGGATTATTCATTGGTTAGTTTAAAGCTATTGACAGGTAGAACTCATCAAATAAGAGTAAGTATGGAATATATTAATTGTCCAATAGTCGCAGATAGTTTGTACGGAGAAAAAATAGAAGGATTTTCTCAAATGCTACATGCAAATGAAATAGAATTTGTTGATATGAAAAGAAATAAGCATATTATTACGACAGAAATTCCACAAAGATTTAATAAATTTTTGAATAATTAATCTTACTTGAAAACACTTTTATGTTGTAGTATAATTAAATTAACCTCAGAAGAGGAACCCTGAAAAATTAAACCGACACACACTATAAGGGATGACGGACGTTCAATAATTGATGACGAGCCCTCTTTGAAGGGATGTCAGATGTTTGAGACAGTCAACCCACCTTCACATACTGAAGGTCATTAATTGATTAGGGTCTTCTGAGGATATTTTGAAAATAAAAGCGATTTCGCTTATTAGCATGGGACAAAATCTCATGCTTTTTTCTTATGTGTTTAATTTGAGATTATCTATTCACTAAAGTAGTATGAGAATGTATAATATATGATAGATAAGGTGAGTGATATTATGAAAGATTCTAATTTAAAGAAATGCCCAAATTGTAATTCATTTGTTGGCGTTGAAGATAGATTTTGTAGAGTTTGTGGTCATGATTTTTCAAAAGATGATAATTTTTCTTCTGAAGGAAAAACATTTGAGGATTTTTTGTTAGAGGCTTCTAAATTTAGAAGCGAAACTCAAAATCACGATCTTGGTTTTATAAAAAAAGAAGAAGATAGTTCAACAGATAATGAGAAAAATTATTCTAAGATAGATAATGACTCTAATCAAGATACAACTGACAGATTAAATGTAGTGGATATTGAATCTGAATCATTGAAAGAAGAAAGAGAAAAAGCATTCCAAGAAACAAATACAGATTATGATGATTACTACGATTATTATGATGAAGATGATGAAAAATCATCAATATTTAAGAAAATTATATTTTCAATTATTGGTATGGCTTTATTAATTGGTATTGTATTTGGTATTAAATACATAAAACCTATGTTCCAAGAAAATCTTGCTGGAAAAACTATTACAGCTGAAACTGTAAAAGCTAAATTTATTCAAGCAGTACAAGCAAAATCCTCAGAACAAATGATAAGTATTGTAAAATCATCAAATCAATCTGTGCCCTTTAAAAACAAAGATGCTGAAGAATTTATTAACGAAATAAATTCTAACCTTGAACATCAAACAACTATTTTGAAATGGTTAGAAGATGATGAAGCAAATTTAAAATCGGATAAATCTTATAAAAGTACTAACCCATTAAAAATGGTAAAGGAAAATGACGGATATAAAATTTTGATTGATCCTATAAAGTTAACAATAGAAAATCCAGAAAACGCAAAGTTGAGTTTAGAAAATGCTTCACAATACGCATTTCCAGGAAAGAAAATTTTATTAATAGAATCTAATGATTTAACATTGAGACAAAATTATGATTTATCCTTTTTCTCAAAAAATAATGCGATTAATTGGGATATTGTAGACATAAATAAAACATTACCTGATTTTGATGTAGCAAGTGGAGAGAAAAATTATGAAATCAGGAAAACAATAGATGATGATTGCCTTGTATTTGTAAATGACAAAAATACTGGACTTACTACTGATAAGTTTAATGAAAAAGGCAGAAAGAATTTAACGGAAGACCAAGATTTTGTAAGAATAGTTGCCAAAGGGAAAAATGGTTTATTAAAATCGCCAAAACAAACTGTTGGCTGGGAAACCTGGGTTAGATTGTATTTGAAAGATTAAATTTAATAAATAATTCACTAATAATGTTTGAGAATTTAAATTAGAGGGTATAAAATAATCATAAGAAAATTTATTTAAGGAGATGTTATTATGAGTTTAATGGATTATTTAGAACATAAAAGAAGAGAAAAGGAAAGACAAATCAAATGGGAAATTGCTAAACGTAAATATGAAGACGAAGCTAAAATTACTTTAGGTACAGTTATTGGTGCTTCATTAGGTTTAGCAGCAGGATTATTATTAGCACCTAAATCAGGTGAAGAAACTAGAAAAGACATCAAAAAATTTGCAGAAGAAACAAAGAAAACAGCAGTAAATAACTTAAACGATGCAGTAGATACTGTAAAATTAACTGCTGACAATGTAACAGACAGTGTTAAAGACAAATATCAAGATTTCCAAGATAGAGGAATGACTGAACTAAATAGAGTTTCTGATCAATTCGATGAAGTTAAAACTGATTTGGGAGTTCTTGGTGAAGATCTTAAAGATGTAGTAAAAAAAGACGGAAAAGTTATCAAAGAAGACGTTAAAGATACTAAAGACCAAGTAAAAGATTCTGCTGAAAAAGTAGGAGATTCAGCTAAAAAAGTAGCAGAAGAAGCAAAAGACGGTGCAGAAAAAACTGTTGAAGAAGGAAAAAAACAAGCAAAGAAAACTGCTGACACTGCAAAAGAAGAAGCAAAAGAAGTTAAAAAAGAAATCAAAAAGTAGGTAAGAAATGGTAGATGCTTTATATATATTTAAAATAATATTATATATTTGTTTATCTGGATTCTTAATTGCTTTAATCGTATTTTTGTTCAAACTTACTGACTTAATAAAGAGCATAAAAGCTGTTTTAGCAGATAACAAAAAGGATATCGATAGATCAATTGGTGAAGTACCACAAATATTAGACAATGTAACTGGTATAACTAACAAAGCCGATCGACTAATAGGTGATGTGTCTCCAGATGTAAGAAATATTACAAACAATGTAAGTAACACTTTATCACACGTTGAGTCAGTTTCAAGCAACGTATCAAATACTGTGGATTATGTTGCTGAATCTGTAACTGATACTGCAACTAACATTAAATACGGATTCTTAAATTCTACAGATTATGTTGGTTCTGCAAGAGATATTATTAATTTCGTAAAAAGTTTAGCTAAAAGATAATTAAATAAGATTTTATAAGCCAATCGGAAAATTTCTGATTGGCTTATCGTAAATCTTTAAAAATTTTTATAATTCATGAAAACAATTGTAGAAATTGTTAAAATCCTATTGAAAAACAGTTAGTTTTTTGGTATGCTATTAAGGAAAGATGGGATAGAATGAAAAAAATAAAAATTATCTCAAATCCTTCATCAGGAAGTCAAACACACGCAAGAGATTTAACAAAACTTATTAATTATTTAATTGAGGATAATTTTATAGTTCAGCTTTTTAAAACAAAAGGCAAGAATGATGCATATAATGAGGCGTTAAACACATCTTCTGATGAATGGGATTTGATAGTTGTTTCAGGCGGAGATGGAACGGTTAATGAAGTTGTTCATGGAATTTGCGATAGCGAAAATGATATTCCTATTACGATTTACTCCACAGGTACAGTAAACGATTTCGCAACATACTTAAACTTGCCCTCAACACCTTACAAATTATATAGAATGATTAAAACTGGGAAAATAATTAAAAGTGATGTTGGAAAAGTCAGCAATGAAGACTCGCACAGGTATTTTATCAATGTTTTTGCAGTTGGGAATATTGCTTCTGTTAGTTATGTTACCGATAAAGCTCAAAAAGCGATATTTGGTAGGCTGGCGTATATTGTTGAAGGGTTGAAAGAACTTCCTAACACATTAAATCAACCTATGGAATTGAAGATTAAAACAAATGATGATTATTTAGAAGTAAAATCTCCTATTATGATTATTTCGAATTCAAATACTGTAGGTGGTTTTGAAAATATTTGCCCACAAGCAAAAATTGACGATCAAAAACTAGATGTTTTAATTATTAAGCATTCCCGTCTTAAAGAAGTTGCTCAGATTTTAATAGATGCTTTTAGTTCAAAGCATATTTATTCTGAAGATGTATTATATTTTCAAACTGATACTTTATCCATTGAATCTAATCAGACAGTTCCAGGAGATGTTGATGGAGAATATGGTGGAAATTTACCAGTGAAAGTTGAGATTAATAATAAACCAATAAATATTTTAGTAAGGAGCGATTAAATGTCATCACCAACAATTAAAGACGTAGCAAAACTTGCTGGAGTTTCGATTTCTACAGTATCTAGAGTTATGAATGATTCCAAGCCTGTTAGCCCAGAAGCACGTAGAAAAGTTTTAGATGCAATTGAAAAACTTGATTTCAAACCAAACGAATTGGCAAGATCTTTAGTAATGAAAAGGTCCAATTTAATAGGCGTAGTAGTGAAAGATATCGGCATTCCATATATGGCACAAATTGTAAGAGGTGCTGAAGAAATTGGAAGAATGTACAAATACGATATACTATTGTCTTCTACATACGGAGATTTGGAACAAGAAAAGAAGATTATAGACTTCATGTTTACAAAGCAAGTAGAAGGAATAATTTTGATTTCAGAAGACATTGAACCAGAGGTTATATTTAAGTTGAAAGATCAAACTGTTCCTTATATTCAATTGGATAAATTCTGGAATATAAAAGACGTGCACACAGTACAAATCGACTACAAAGAAGCCATGATAAATATGATTAATCATATTTATGATTTAGGTCACAAGAAAATTTTATTCGTAAAAGAAAATCAAGATACTGAAATAGGTCAAGAAAAACTTAAAGGATACAGACAAGCTTGTGATGATTTGAAAATAGAAAAAATTGAAATTTCATCAGAAGGAGTTTCAGTTAAAGATGGTTACGAAGCAGGAGATAAGATTTTCGAAATGAAAGATTCGAAAGACATAACTTGCGTAAGTTTTAGTGAAGATGCACAAGCAATAGGATTTATAAATTATTGCTATGATAATAATAAGAAAGTTCCAGAAGATATTTCCGTATCTGGATTTGGCGATATACCAATGACAAGTATTTACAGACCTACTCTTACTACAGTTCAAGAACCTTATTATGACATAGGTGCTGTATCTATGAGAACTTTAGTAAAGGTTTTGAAAGAAAATAAAATTATCAACGAAAAGGCAATATTAGGTTCTCAAATAATGAAGAGAGAATCTGTAAAAGATATCAATTAAAATATTTTCCTGTTTAAAAAATCAATTAATAGGATATAAATAAAGTAGTCATAGGAGGATTATTATTATGGTAGAACAAAATGTTATAGTAAAAAACGAAACTGGTTTGCATGCTCGTCCAGCTGCATCTTTGGTACAATTTGTCAAAAATTTTGATGGTAAAGTTGAACTTATTAAAGATGGTAAAACAGCTAACGCAAAATCTATTTTCAACGTTATGGCTTTAGGTATTTCTCAAGATACTGAAGTCACTGTTAGATTAGATGGTGAAAACGAAGAAGAAAACTTAAAAAAACTAGTTGAATTTATAGAAAATTTAGAAGACTAATTAAAGCAAGAATTCATAGCCGTCACTTTTGTGGCGGCTTTAGTTTATCAGGAGGTATTATGAGTTTAATTAAAAAAGGTATTATTGCAAGTGAAAATTTAGCTATTGGCAAAATTAAACTTATGAAAAAACAAGAAGTTAAGATAAGTAGCGAAAAAATTTCTGATGATGAAATTAAACTTCATGTTGATAAATTTAATAAAGCTTTGAATGATTACAAAACAATATTATCAGAAACAAAAGTTGACAATGATACACAAAAACAAGTTATAGAAGCCCATTTAAGTATGTTGGAAGATCCTTTTCTATCAGAAAGTGTGATTTCAAAAATTAATGAAAATTTTGCAAGCGACAAAGCTTTAAATGATACGATTGATGAAATGGTTATAATGATGCAGTCGCTAGACAATGAGTATATGAGAGAAAGAGCGTCCGACTATAAAGATATCGGTCAACAATTACTGTACAAAATAAAAGGAATTGAAAATCAGAAACTAGATTCATTAGAACCTAATACTATTTTGGTTTCAAAAGAGCTGACTCCTTATGAAACATCAATAATTGATAAAGATAATGTTGTTGGATTTTTAATGGACTTGGGAGGAAAAACTGCACACACTTCAATTATTGCGCAAACCTTAGGTATTGCTTGTCTTGTTGGCATGAAAGATATAACAGAAAATGTTAAGGATTCTCAAACGGTTATTATAGATTCATATAAGGGAATCTGTATAATTGATCCTGATGAAAAAACTCTTTTAGAATACAAAAATAAAAAGTCTGAATTGGATGATGAAAAGTCAAGGCTTGAAAAAAACAGGTATAACAAAGCAATTACTAAAGATGGTAGAGACGTTGATGTAATGACAAATATCGGAAATATTGAAGATTTAGAAAAAGGCTTAGAATCTGGTGCTGAAGGCGTTGGCTTATTTAGAACAGAATTTTTGTATATGTATAATGACAATTTCCCGACAGAAGATGAACAATTTAAATCTTATAAAAAAGTAGTGGAAATTTTAGACGGGAAATCTGTAATTATTAGAACCTTAGATATTGGTGGAGACAAAGAACTTCCTTATTACAAGTTTCCTAAAGAAGATAATCCATTTTTAGGTTGGAGAGCTTTGAGATTTTGTTTTGATATGAAGGATGTTTTTGATGCTCAAATCAAAGCAATATTGAGAGCTTCTGCATTCGGAAAAATAAGGATTATGCTTCCTATGGTTATTTCAGTTGAAGAAATAGAAAAAGCACTTGAAATAATTGAAAATAATAAAGATGAATTGAGAGATAAAAATATTGATTTCGATGAAAATATAGAAGTTGGTATAATGATTGAAACGCCAGCAAGTGTTATTGTCGCCGAAGATTTAATAGAATACGTTGATTTCTTTAGTATTGGAACCAATGACTTGACGCAATATGTCTTAGCAAGTGATAGAGGAAATGATAAAATTTCAAGTCTTTATAACACATACAATCCAGCAGTTCTTAGAGCTATCAAAAAGGTTATTGATGTTAGCCACAAACACGGAAAATGGACTGGAATGTGTGGAGGATTTGCCGGTGATACTAAAGCAACGAAACTTCTTTTGGGTATGGGATTAGATGAATTTTCTGCGCCAGCAGCTTCAATTCCAAAAATAAAAGATGTTATCGCTAACAATTCATTTGAAGAAGCAAAAATTTACGCAGATGAAATTTTAAAAATGAAAAAAACTTCAGAAATTGAGAGAAAAATATCTGAATAAATATTTTGTTTTAAAATTCTGATTATTAATGATAAAATTGTATTGGTGATTATATGGAAATCAAAGATTTACAATTTTTTAAAGATAAAAATATTTACGATTGTGATTTACAAGATGATAAGTACATTGTAAATACAGATTCTGGTAAATATATCGTTGAAATATACGAAGGGGATTTGGAGTCTTTTTTGAAATACAACCAACAAAATAATTATTTGTTGTATGAGTTAAATGACAAATTTGCAAAGATTGAAGATAGTGGATTTGAAAATGGTTATACTTTTGTGATTAAAAAATTCATTCAAAATCTTACAGATCAAATCTCTGTTGAAAAACAAATACAACTTGGAAGTGAAATAGGCAAAATTCTTAGAAAACTTCACGAAAATAGCCAAATTAACGATGATACTACTTGGTCGAAGATTTTTAATTACAAAATCAATAATCTTATATACAACTACTCAATGACAAACTTCAGAGGAGATAAGGATTATATTGTTTTTGACTACATTGAAAATAATAGATATTTAATTGAATCGAGAAAGTTGAGTAATATTTATCTGTTTGATAATTTAGAATGTATTTATGCAGACGAAAATAATTTGAATTTTGTGTCAAAAAATGTAAGTTATATGGCGGATTCTTTCTTTGAATTTAGAAAAATAAACGAAGCTGATGAGAAAAATAGGATTTTCTACTATTCTTTATTAAAATCTTATTTTAATGGGAAAATTCCCAGATTATTTTATAGAATTCTTGCCATATACACTATTTTGGACATTCTGGAACCAAAATTAAATGGAGAAAATGATGTTGACCTGACAGGAGAATTCGATAGAATATTAAGCATTTACAATGATTTTGATTGTATAATTCCTGTGTGGATTAAGGAAACTGAAGGAAGGATAAGGGAGCTTAGTGATGAAGGTAAATTGTAAGTTTTGGTTTGAAGATGACAATGGCAAGAAGTTTTTCGGTAAAGGAAATTATCTTCTGTTAAAAGAAATTGACAAGACAAAATCTCTTAACAAGGCTTCAAAGAATCTCAAAATGAGTTACAGCAAAGCTTTTAATATTATAAAAAATAGCGAAAAAATTTATGGAGAGAAGTTTGTGGATACCGAAATTGGGGGAGCCAATGGCGGAGGATCGACATTAACAGAAGCTGGTGAAAGATTAATCAGAGAATATGAAAAAGGTATGTCAAATTTTACCAGAACTAGCAATAATTTAACAGAAAAAATTACAAAAAATTCCTAAAAAGCTTGTATTTTTTATAAAATCAGTGTAATATATATTTATCGAAGTGTCTTAATAATTAAAATCTCAATGTTTAGCATTGGGATTTTATATTTGGATACTATTTTTAATTTATAAAAGGAGTTAAAATGAAGAAAGTAGTTTTAGCATTAGGTGGAAACGCTCTCGGAAATTCACCTGAAGAACAAATCAAAGCTGTTAGAAAAACAGCTGTATCTATAGTTGATTTAGTTGAAGATGGTAACGAAGTTATCGTTTGCCATGGAAATGGTCCACAAGTTGGTATGATTAATTTGGCTATGGAAACTGCTCATAATTCTAATCCACAAATTTCTAACATGCCATTTGCAGAATGTGTTGCTATGAGTCAAGGATACATAGGATATCATTTACAAAAGGCTATCAAAAACGAATTATCAAAAAGAAACATGAAAAACTCAGTGTCTACTATAATTACACAGGTTAAAGTGGATAAGAATGATGAAGCTTTTGCTAATCCAACAAAACCTGTGGGATTATTTTATTCAAAAGAAGAATCTAAAAAACTTGCTGCAGAAAGTGGATATACTTTTAAAGAAGATGCAAACAGAGGATACAGAAGAGTTGTTCCATCTCCAAAACCAATTGATATTATTGAAAAAGAAGAAATCAATACTTTGATTAAGGAAGATTTCATAGTTATTGCTGGAGGGGGAGGAGGAATTCCTGTCGTAGAAAATGATGGACAATTAGAAGGTATAGGAGCTGTTATAGATAAGGATTTCACTTCAGAAAAATTAGCGGAAATTTCTGATGCAGATTTGTTAATCATTTTAACTGCAGTAGAAAAAGTATGCATTAATTACGGGACAGAAAATGAAGAAGGCTTGGATGAATTAAACTTATCAAGAGCACAAAAGTTAATAGAAGAAAAACAATTCGCAGAAGGATCTATGCTACCTAAGGTTAAGGCTTGCTTGAGTTTTATCCAATCAGGTGAAGGTAAAATAGCTTTGATAACTTCTTTGGAAAAAGCAAAAGAAGGAATCAATGGTTTAACAGGAACTAGATTTGTAAAATAATAATAGTACTTCCAAAACAAGAAATTGATTTGTTGTTTTTGGAAGTATTTTTTTAATGCTCTTTAAATTATTTTGAATTTAATATAGAATATAGTTTGATGAAATTAAAAGGAGAGTGTATATGGAAAGTAATTCGAATTCATTATTTGATTATTATGGCAAACCTTCCATGCTTAAATCATTTCCGATAGCTATGCAACACTTATTGGCTATGATTGTAGGTAATGCGCTGCCATCAATAGTCTTGGCGAGTGCTTTGAAATCAAGTGAACATGCAATTACAGATGCACAAGCAATTTATTTGATTCAAGCAGGAATGTTTATTGCTGCAATAGCGACATTATTACAATTGTATCCAGTTTTAAAATTTGGTGCAAAATTACCAGTCATCATGGGCGTAAGCTTTGCTTACATTCCAGTTTTATTATCAATTGGAAAACAATATGGAATAGGTGCTGTGTATGCATCACAGTTGGTTGGTGGTATTGTGGCGATATTCACGGGAGTATTTATTGGAAAAATTAGAAAGTTCTTTCCTCCTATTGTTTCGGGTACAGTTGTATTAACAATTGGGCTTAGTTTGTATTCGGTGGCTGTAAATTATATGTCAGGTGGAAATGGACCTATGCAAGGAGAAATCAGAAACTGGGTTGTAGCGATTATAACTTTGTGTGTTGTTTTGTTTTGTAATATGTTTATGAAAGGATACATAAAACTTGCAGCAATTTTGGTTGGAATTATTGTAGGATATATAATTTCATTATTTTTAGGAATGGTTAAATTTGACAATGTTGTTAGTGCTTCTTGGTTTATGCTTCCACAAATTTATCCATTCAAATTCCAATTCCATTTGGATGCTATATTGACTATGTCAATTATGTATATTGTAAACTCTGTTCAAGCAGTTGGAGATTTAACTAGTACTACTGTAGGTGGAATGGATCGTGAACCTACTGATGTAGAATTATCTGGAGGCATAAAAGCAAATGGTCTTGTAAGTGTTATTGGTGCATTCATAGGAGCGCTTCCAACTGCCACATATTCACAAAACGTTGGAATTGTATCAATGACAAAAGTGATTGCAAGAAAAGTTTTGTTGATTACTGCTAGTATGGTATTTATCTGTGGATTAATACCAAAATTTGGAGCATTGATGCTTTCAGTTCCACAAGCTGTAATCGGTGGAGCAACTATATCAGTATTTGCACAAATAGCCATGAGTGGTATGAAACTTATAACTTCAGGCGAAATGAGCGTAAGAAATACAACTATAGTTGGATTGGGAGTTGCACTTGGAATGGGAATCACACAAGTTGGACCAAACGCTGTGAGATATTTCCCACAATGGTTCAGAATGGTGTTCACAGCATCACCTGTAGTTGTTGCAACTTTGGTAGTATTTTTCTTGAATATTATTATTCCAGAAAAAACATTAGAACAAGAAGAAAAAGAAAGAAAAGAAATAGACTAAAAAATCCCTCGTGAGAGGGATTTTAATATTTCATATATTTTTTATCGATATATCTTTTTAGTACGAATGAAAGATGAGAATACAACGTGAATCCTTTGTAGTATAATAGCGCTTTTTCATTTCCACAATATAAAATTTGCATAGGATCAGTGTCTGGAACATAAGATTCTAATTCTTCATCGTTCAATGTATGTGCAATATTTTTCATTAAAATAGGTGATTGTCTTATAGCATACACACCAGCTTTTGGTAAGTTAGGATATTTGTCGATACTAACACAATCTCCAACGGCAAATATTTTGTCCGAGATTCTCATATACTCATCGGAAATCAAGAAGTTTTTATCAGTTGTATTTAGATTTCCAAAATCAACATTCACACCGCTAGAACCAATGCACATTATCAATTTATCAAAATCTATATCTATTTCATTAATAGAAGATACGTTTTTGTTTTCGTAAACTTTTATACCTTTTTTACTTAATAACTTTCTAGCTTTTTTATTAGCTTTGTCGCTAAATCCTTCCATATTCACACTGCCTCTTGTTACTATGGATATATTCTTGTCGGGATAAATAGTCTTAAGCACGAAAGCTAATTCCAATCCACTTGCACCAGCTCCTAATATAAGAATATTTTTATCAGTGTATTTGATTTTTTCTTTTAAATCGATAATTGTGTTTATAGGCTTAGAATTTATTATATTTTCCCCAGTTCCAATAGTTTTTTGAGTCGCTCCTAAATTAATGCTCAAGTAATCGTAGTCTACTGTGTGATTTTTTGCTATGACTTTTTTATTTTTATCGTCGATTTTTATGATTTTATCGAAAATCAAATTTGCTCCGTATTTTTCACAAACTTTTCTTACATCAAAGCATATCTCATCATGAGAGTATACTCCTTCCAAAAAACCAGTATACATACCAGAATAATACTGGTATTCATTGTCTGTTATAACAGTTATTTTAATATCTGGATATTTTTCTTTTATATTTTTGATTACAAAAATATGACCATGGCCACAGCCACATAAAACTAAATGCTTCATTTTGTCTCCTTTAATATATTTATAATTATATATATCATATCAAAAAAGTAAAGCAATGTTAAATTCATTTTTCGTTTGACAATATTGTTAATAATTGCTAAGATTATATTGTATAGAAGGTATCTATATTTACACGATAACAACGTTTACGTTATCAAATGAATTCGATAAATTATTATTAAGTTTTTTAATTGTAAGCAAATGTTATCACAAAAATTTAAGGAGGACATTATGTCAAAAGTTTACAAAAAAATAATTGCTTTATTTCTTTGTTTAAGCATGGTTTTTGCAACTGCATGTGGTGGTGCAGGCAAAGATTCATCTGATAATGGAAAATCATCAGACACTAATGAAAAGAAAGAACAAGTAAAGGTAACTATGGTTACTGACCAAGGTGGAATTAACGATAAATCTTTCAACCAATCTGCTTATGAAGGATTTAAAAATGCGAAAAAAGAAGGATGGTTGGATTTCAGATATATCGAATCACACAAAGAAGCGGAATATGCTCCAAATATGGAAACGGCATTGGATGATGAAAGTGATGTAATATTTACAATTGGATATGCATTATTTAAAGCAACAGATGCTGCAGCTGAAGCTAATAAAGAACAAAAATATGCAATAATCGACAATGCAAACGTAGAAAAAAGACCAAACATGATTGGGGTTTTATTTGCAGATAACGAAAACTCATTCTTAGTTGGATACATTGCTGGTATGACTACTAAAACAAATAAAGTTGGTTTTATTGGTGGGATGAAGAGTGATGTAATCGACAGATTTGAATACGGATTCAAAGCTGGAGTAAAGGAAGCTGAAAGACAAAAGAAACAACCAATTGAATTCCAATCACAATATGCTGATAATTATGCTGCACCAGATAAAGGTAAATCAATTGCTAACTTAATGTACCAAAAAGGTGTAGATGTAATATTCCACGCAGCAGGTGGTACAGGTTATGGTGTTATTCAATCAGCTATTGAAAATAACAAATATGTAATCGGTGTTGATAGAGATCAATCTGAAGATGCTCCTAAAAACATGTTAGTTTCTACAGTTAAAGGTGTAAATGTTGCTGTACAAAAAATCTCAAAAGATATTAAAGACGGAAAGTTTGAAGGTGGAAGTACAGTAACTTATTCATTAAAAGATGGAGATGCTGTAGACATTGCTTATGCTAAAAATGATTTAGTTGCACAAGATGTTAAAGACAAAGTAGAAAGCTTAAAGAATGACATCAAAGAAGGAAAAATCAAAGTTCCACAAAATGAAAAAGAATTTACAGAATTCGGATTTGATAAATAAGGTTGATAACAGGGATTGAAAAATCCCTGTTTTTATAACTGTTTTTAAAAATGAAAGGGAAAAACATGAACGATGAAAAAAATATTGTTGTAGATTTAAAAGACATATCAAAATCTTTTGGCAGCAATAAAGTACTTGATAATGTAAATTTCACACTCCATGAAGGAGAGGTTCATGCTTTGTTAGGTGAAAACGGAGCTGGGAAGACAACTCTAATGAATATACTTTATGGGTTGTATGAACCTACATCTGGAAGCATTACAGTAAAAGGAAAAACTTTTGATCAAATGACTCCTAAGTTAGCAATACAAACAGGTATCGGAATGGTGCATCAACACTTTATGCTTATAGAACCATTTACTGTTTATCAAAATATTGTTTTAGGAAAAGAAATAACGAGTAAAAACGGAATTCTGGATAATAAAAAATCAATAGATACAGTAAAAGAATTGTCTGAAAAATACGGTTTGATGATTGATCCAGAAGCGAAAGTTTCCGATATTTCAGTAGGAATGCAACAAAGAGTTGAAATCTTAAAATGTCTATATCGTGGAGCGGATATTTTGATATTTGATGAACCAACAGCAGTTTTAACTCCACAAGAAATAGATGATTTTATAAAAATTGTAAAAAATCTTACAGAATTAGGAAAATCAATAATAATAATTACACATAAATTATCTGAAATTAAAGCAATGGCAGATTATTGTACTGTTATTAGACGTGGAAAATTTATCGATAAGTTAAACGTCAAAGAAATCGATGAAAATATTTTAGCAGAAAAAATGGTTGGTCGTGATGTAAGATTTAATGTTGAAAAAGAAGACCAAGAGCCTGGCGAAGTTGTATTAGATATTAAAGATTTGGTTGTAAAAGATTCCAGAAATATTGATGCTGTAAAGAATTTGAATCTTCAAGTAAGGAGAGGAGAAATTGTTGGCGTTGCAGGTGTAGATGGCAATGGCCAATCGGAATTGATTGAGGCAATTACTGGTCTTAGAAAAATAGAATCTGGAAAGGTTACATTAAAAGGGAAAGAAATTACAAATCATTCTCCAAGAGATATTATAGATTCAGGAATGAATACTATTCCAGAAGATAGACAAAAACACGGACTTATATTGGATTATTCTATAGCCGACAATCTAATTTTGGAAAATGTTAAAAAGAAACCTTTTAGCAAAGGATTAAAGCTAGATTTTGAAGCTATAAACAACAATGCAAAACAATTAATCGAAAAATTCGATATCAGACCTAATGATTATCATCAAAAAACAAAGAATTTGTCAGGAGGTAATCAACAAAAGGTAATTATCGCGAGAGAAATATCCAACAATCCTGATTTGTTAATAGCTGCTCAACCAACCAGAGGATTGGATGTTGGGGCAATAGAATTTATTCACAAATATTTAGTGGATCAAAGAAACAAAAACAAAGCAGTATTGTTAGTTTCATTTGAATTAGATGAAATAATGGATTTATCAGATAATATAGCAGTTATATTTGATGGAAAAATCGTTGGAGAAAAACCAGCAAAAGAAACTAATGAAATGGAACTTGGTAGATTAATGGCTGGAGGTGTTGTAGATGAAAAATAACAATGAACAAATTTCAATATTCACAAAGTACAACAAGCTATTCTTCATGCTTTTATCTATCGTTATAGGTTTATTAGTTGGAGCCTTGGCTTTAGTATTAGCAGGTTATAGTCCTTTAGAAGCATATAAGCTAATGCTTGAAGGAATATTTAAAAGGCCTAAAAATGTTGGCTGGACAATTGTGAATGCTATTCCAATTATATTCACTGGACTTGGCGTTGCATTTGCTTTTAAAACAGGTTTATTTAATATCGGGGCAGAAGGTCAATACATTGTTGGAACAATGGTAGCATTTTTATTGGGATATAATCTTCACTTACCAGCATTTATTCATGTACCTGTAGTAATAATTGTGGGAATGTTAGCTGGGGCAGCTTTTGGAGCACTAGCTGGATTTTTGAAAGCAAAATTTGGAATACATGAAGTTATCTCAACAATAATGCTTAACTGGATAGCTTTTTACTTTAACAATATGGTTGCGAATTATCCAAAATTCAAAGCACCGAACTCAATGGGAACTCACGAAGTTCAAGAAACTGCGAAAATTACATTGATGCAAAATGTAAAAGGACTTCCGAAAGCCATTGATAACTTCTTCAAAGCTCCAATTCACTTGGGATTGATTTTAGCAATTGTAGCAGCAATTTTGTTATGGTATATTTTGAAGAAAACAAACTTAGGATATGAATTAAAAGCTGTAGGTCTTAATCCAGACGCAGCAAAATACGGTGGAATTGATGTCAATAAAAAAATGACATTATCAATGGCTATAAGTGGGGCAGTGTGTTCACTTGGTGGAATCACTCAAGTTTTAGGATACAGATACACAATTTCTGCATTATCTAGTATGGAAAACTTTGGATTTGATGGACTTGCAGTAAGTTTACTTGCAAATAATAACCCAATAGGTTGTATTTTTTCTGGATTATTTTTTGGTGGATTGAAATACAGCGGTGCCAACGTACAAAGAGTTTTGCATGCGCCAACCGAAATGATTAATATAATAATGGGAACAATTATTTTGTTCACAGCAATTCCATTGATGTTCAGAATAATAAAATCTAGATTTAAAAATAAAGGAGGCAAATAATGAACTTAGTACTTTTAGGATTAGTAATAGGTAATACATTAATCAATGCGACTCCTATTTTATACGCTGGATTAGGTGGTATGATTTCTGAAAAATCAGGAGTTACAAACATCGGACTTGAAGGGATGATGACAATTGGTGCATTAATTGCAGCAACTGTAGGATACTACACTCACAATCCTTGGTTAGCATTTTTGTGTGGTGGACTAAGCGGAATGGTATTTGCATTAATTCACGCAGTTGTATCCATCACATTTGCAGGAGATCAAACTATTTCTGCAATAGCTATAAATTATTTAGGACCTGGTGTTGCATTATTTGTTTCAAGAATATTCTTCGATGGAGCAACTCAAACGAAACCAATTGAGCCACAATTCAAAATTCCAGTATTATTTGATGGAATTCAAAACAAATTCTTGGCTAACGTAATTTCATTACCTGCTACAGTTTATTTGGTATTTGTATTAGTATGTTTGATTTATATATTTATGTACAAAACAAAATGGGGAATGAGATTGATTGCAGTTGGTGAGCATCCGAAAGCAGCAGAAACTTTGAACATAAATGTATTTTTCGTTAGATACATGGCAGTTTTGTTCTCAGGATTTATGGCTGGTTTAGGTGGAGCTACAATGTCTATTTCACTTGTATCTTCATTCTTCCCTGCATTAGTTGCTGGGCAAGGTTTTATAGCTTTGGTTACAGTAATATTCGGAAAATGGACTCCACAAGGTGTTATGTTAGCAGCTCTATTCTTCGGATTTGCTCAATCAATATCTGTTGTGTTGGGAGGAACAAATCTACCAATACCATCAGAATTAATATCAATGATTCCATATGTTGCAACATTAGTTGTATTGATACTATTTGGTGGAAAAACAAAAGCACCTACAGCAGATGGAATTCCGTATTTGAAAGATGATATAGCAATTTAAAATAATCAAAAAAGGTAGTGTGAATTTCACACTACCTTTTTAAAATTCAATCTAAATTAAATTACGCTCTACATAAAAGCTTAAGATTTTTCCATCGTAAGAAATTATTCCAGAGTCAACCATTGAGCCAAGTAGATTTATATCATTATAATCTGATTCCCATCCCAATAAATTTGCATAATAATCTTCAATTTGAGGAGATCTTCTTACATTGATAAGTCTTTTCATATCTTCAAGATGTTGTGGTGTTTTTGTTGGCATTCCTTCGGCAATAATTATCAATTTATCATCTTTAAATTCTGAATCAATTCTAATACTTTTTGTGTCGTACATGAAAAAATAACTTAATATTTCTGATACAATTAATTTAGCTTTTTTTTCTTCGTTACTAATCATCGTTTTTTAACCTCACTCTCATTAAGAAATTATCCATTTCACTAAATACTGGAACTAAAATACCAGCGACAAATCCTCCTGAAAATCCATTGTTGTACAAATTAACTCCGCCATGAACTACTCCTATGTTTAGAACCATAGCCATGTGCAAAAATCCTGCTAAAATACCTCTGAAAAAGCCAAACTCACCAGCGATTGGAGCAAGAGTCGTTCCAAATAAAGCAGCTAAAAGGCTTGATGTAGATAGAGGATTAACTGTATTTAAAATAGATGCTAGGAATACACCAATTAAAATAGGGATAGTGTTTTTAGGGTGTTTACCAAATGCAGAAAAACCTGTTACAGTGAAAATTCCTCCTATTATTGGTCCACTTATTTTGCCACCTACAATTATGATGTAGCTTGTCGCAATTAGTCCCATAATGCCCATATTAATCATCGTTTGATATAAACCATCAAGCGATATAAAATCCGTCGCTAATCTACCCGAATTGTACATTATATTTTCATATCCATGGAAGGATAAATTATTCTTTATAAATCCTAACAAAAATATGGAAATAAAAAGCAAATACAAAAATATTATTATTCTTATATCATTAACTGGATATATCAAGTTCACAGATTTTATAGTCACATTAAACATTCTTAAAATTCCTACATAAAGCATTCCAACAATTCCTGCTGTAAATCCCATGTTGTATAAGTTATAACCTTGATGAAATCTCAAAAAAGTTCCGGATAAAGGAACCATAATAATTCCTATACTTATTCCAACTAAATAACTTAATATAATTGAATGTACAATAGATAAATTTGAGTCAAATGCTATTTCGCTAATTAGAGGGCCTAATGCACTACCAAATAACGCTGGAAGTATTACAGATGCTCTTGATGTATTTTCTATTTTTGCATAAATCAACACTCCAATAGTTATTGGAATTGTGTTGAAAATATTTTTGCCAAAAAAAGCAAATCCAGTCATAGTGAAAACAGCTGCAACTCCTGGACCAGAAATAACAACATTAAAACTATGTGATAGAATAGTTGATAATAGACAAATCAAGCCAGCATTAAAAAATGCCGCTCCAATATTTGCTAAATACATATAATCAGTAATTAAAGTACAGGGACTTTTAATTATAGTTATCAAACCGTTAAAAATTTCTGTTGGAGAATTAAATAAAAACGCCACTACCATCAGTAATCCAGCTAATGTGTAAAGAAGTTTATAAATCCCCATTGAGTGAAAAACTTTTTCTTTATCTTTCATAAGACCTCCATTTATAATTTAGTATATTTTATTATAAAGAAGTATAAATTTCAACAAAAAAGGAGCGATATTAAAATATCACTCCATAAAATTCTAGTTAGGTTTGTTTAAAAGTCTGTTTTTTAATTCTTGTTCCATTGCCATTAATTCTTGTTTTGCTTTTACTCTATTTTCGTGACCTTCGATTTGAATGTTTCGAACTTCATCTAATGCACTGATAAGTTGCTCGTTAGTGTGTCTAATTGTTTCGACATCAACAATTCCTCTTTCGGTTGCTTTTGCAGTTTCTATAGTACTCATCTTCAATGTGTCAGCGTTTTTACGCAATAAATCATTAGTCAAGTCTGTAACCTTCTTTTGCGCTTCTGCTGCTTGAGAGTTATGATAAACACCTAATGATAAAACCATTTGGTTTTTCCAAATAGGAATAGTATTTACTATTGTAGATTGGATTTTTTCTACCATAACAGCATTTGAAGATTGCACCATTCTTATTTGGGGAGCCATTTGCAAACTCACCATTCTCGTAAGCTCAAGATCGTGTAATTTTTTTTCGAATCTTGTAGCCAAATCTCTTAAATCATTTGCTTTTTGCGCAGTGATAGAATTAGGAGAATTTTCGGCTTCTTTGAGCATATTTGGAAGTTCTTCATTTCGTACTTGATCCAATTTCTTTTGTCCAGCAAGAATGTACATGCTTAATTCCTTAAAATATTGTTCATTTAGCTTATACATTTGGTCTAACAATGAAATATCTTTCATCAAAGTAATTTGATGATTTTCTAAAATTTTTGAAATCTCATCTACATTTTTTTCAGCCTTTTCGTAGTTTGCTCTCAAAGCAGTAATTTTATTGGCACCTTTTTTGAAAAAACCAAACACACCTTTATCTTCAGTTTCATCAAATGATTTTAATTCTGTAACAACGGAAGATAAAAGATTACCAACTTCTCCAAGATCTTTTGTCTTTACTGAATTTAAAGTTTTTTCAGAGAAACTAGCGATTTTCTTTTGGGCTCCAACTCCGTATTGTAAAACTATGTTGGAATTAGATAAATCAATTTGTTTAACAAATTCATCAACAGTTTTTTGTTCCTCAGGAGTAAGGTTAACTTTTTGTTCAAATTCTGGGTAAAAAACTTCATCTTCTTTAATTTCATTTAGTGTAGGTTCTTCTACATCCAAAGTCAATTTAATAGGTTTATCTTCCATTATTCAGCACCTCTCTTAAACATAGTATTTTTCTCAATCAATCCATCTTGTGACAACAAAGTATTCATAACTTCGATTTCCGAGTTAATATTCAAAATATCATCGCTGTACAAATTTGTTAAAAGCTTTGAAAAAGCTTTATTGATATTTTGAATAGCATTTTTAATATCATTTTTTGATTTTTCTACGCTTAATATATCATTCTTTTCATTTTCAAAGTGAATGTAATTTTTCACCAAATTTATAGCAGTTGGAGTGTAATAATCAACGAATTTATTAAGTCCATTGACATCAGAATTTTCGTTTTGAATTTGATTATTTATCGACACTAACAAATCTTTTAATTTAATGACATCTTGTTTGAAATCAAAATCCTTAACAGATGTGATTAAATTTTCAGTTATCGTAATATAATTAGTAATATCTCTGTTAGATTCAATCTCTTTTTGGTTTTCTTCTGATTTGTTTTCATCTAAATAATGAGCTTTGTAAGCATCGTAGCTTGTTCTATCTAACAAAAACAAATGACCGTTTTCCACAACACGAGCTTGAGGAAAGTATCTTTTGTTTATGAAATAAATTAGTTCCTTACTACATTTTTCAACAGGAAGATTAACTGCTGATGCAAAATCTTCTACGCTTAAAATTTTATTGTCTCCAATTTCTGTTTTGTACCTTAAAAATCGTTGCAATTTTGATGCGTGAATATGTGACAAAAATCCCACAACACCAAAAGCTAAGCTTACCATAATACCAGAAAACAGATCGGGTAAACTATGGGTCAACGATGAGACAGAGCCAAATAAAGTCATAGCGCCTATAGCATAACTAATATTTCTTAGTGCAAAGTAGTTTTTAGGATTAATCTTTTTTTGGGTTACTAACTTAGAGTCTTTGTTTGCCAGATATTGTTGTTTCGGTTTCGGTTTTAGATTAAATGTGTTCATAACTACATTTAAACCGTTTTTTGATAAATCCAACGCCATATCAATAGATTTTTCTATTATTTCACCAACTTTTGAAAAATCATTGTCGCTTATAGCGTTATCTATATATTCTTCTAATTTGTTTTTCTTCATTTCACACCTTCCTATTACTATTGTATCATATATAGTAGTTGAAATTAAATGAATTTTATTTACAAAAAATCAAATCGATTTTTAAATATTGCTTTGACTTTTAAATATTTTCAATTCAGTTTATAATAGTATTAGATTTTCAAAATAAAATACAGGAGGATATATGGAAGAAATAAGTGCAGGTGGGGTTGTTATCAATAATGGTAATGTTGCTGTGCTTAAAAAGTTCCGTGGTGAATGGGTTCTTCCTAAAGGTAGGGTAGAGAAAGGAGAAAGCTTAGAAGAAACTGCAATTAGAGAAGTTTTTGAAGAATCGGGACTAAGAGCTGAGATTGTTAAGTATATTGGATATGTAAAATATAAATACAGACACATGGATGGCACGAAAGTTCTTAAAACAGTTCACTATTTTTATATGGTAACGAAAGATAATAATATTATCCCACAAAGAGAAGAAGGCTTTGCAGAAGGAGATTTTATGAATCTCGACAAAGCTTTAAGATATGTGCGTCACAGCGCAGAAAAAAATATGATAAAAACAGCTAAATCGTTTATAGAAAAAAGGTAAAGATATGAGCTTTTCATCTGATATTAAAACTGAAATAATAAGTAATCTTGATGACTATGATGTTTTGGCAATGCTATCAGCTTTTACTAAAACAATAGGAACTTTAAATTATAATTCATTAGGTGTAAAGATTACATTAAAAACAGAAAGTAATCCAGTTGCAAGATTAATCTTTTCTAATTTAAAAAAACATTACAATTATGAATGTGATATGAAAGTTATTCACAACAATAATCTTCGTAAGAAAAATATCTACGAAATATTGATTGATGATAAGATATCAAAACAATTTTGTGAAGATACGCACACTTCAACTAGCCCTTTTGACTTTGATTTGGGAATTGATGAAGAATTAATTGATTCTAATATCAAGAAAATTAGTTTCCTACAAGGCGCTTTTTTGGGGACGGGTTTTTGTTATGACCCATCAAAAATGTATCATTTAGAGATGATTTTTAAGCAAGAAAATGTTGGTAACCAAGTGAAAGATTTACTTCAAGGTTTTGGAATAAAATCTTCTATTTTTGAGAGAAGTGAAAATTATGTTTTGTATATCAAAGAAGCAGAAGCAATTTCTGATTTTTTGAGTTTGGCTAAAGCATATAATAGTGTTTTAAAACTTGAAAATATCAGAGCATTCAAAGATATAAAAAATAATGTCAACAGAAGGTTTAATTTTGAGACAGCAAATTTGAATAAAACTGTTGATGCTGCTTTGAAACAAAAGCTTATAATAGAAAAAATTGAAAACACGATAGGTCTTGAATCGCTAGATCCGCTATTGTTGGAATTAGCTTATGCCAGAATAGAAAACCCAGATGTTTCATTAAAAGAATTAGGAGAAATGATGACTCCTAAGATTTCAAAATCTGGAGTTAGTTACAGACTTAATAAACTTAAAAAAATTGCTGATGATTTATAATTGTCAGCAATTTTTCTTTTAAAATAACCAAACTTATTATAAAATAAGGCTAAAGGAGTTTGAAATGATAGATACGTTTACGCATTTACATGTTCATACAGAATACAGTTTACTAGATGGATTTTCCCCAATAGAAAAACTTTTAGATAAAGTTGAAGAATTGCAAATGAAATCCATTGCTATTACTGATCACGGTAGTATGTTTGGAACAGTAAAGTTTTATAAGGAATGCAAAAAAAGAAACATAAAACCTATTATTGGTTGTGAAATCTACACGACTAATAAGGATCATAAAATTAAAAATCCAGAAAATAAATTCTACAATCATTTAGTTCTTTTGGCTAAAAATCAAATAGGTTATTCTAATTTGATGAAAATTGTGTCACTTGGATATGTTGAAGGATTTTATTATAAACCAAGAGTGGATAAGGATACTTTGAGAAAATATTCTGAGGGAATCATTGCTTTGTCTGCTTGTTTGAAAGGAGAAGTACAAGAATCTCTAATTAGATATGGATATGATAAGGCAAAAGATGTTGCAAAGGAATTAAAAGATATTTACGGAGAAGATTTTTACTTAGAATTACAAAACCATTCTTCTCGAGAAGATATGGTAGTTATGGAAAATATTCCAAAAATCGCTAAGGAATTAGATATCGGACTTGTGTGTACTAATGATGTTCATTATATTGAAAAAGAAGATTATAAAATACACAATATTTTGATTTGTCTTCAAACAGGCAAAACAATCGAAGACGACAATAAAATGAGCTACATTCCAGGTGAATTTTTTCTAAGAAGTGAAGAACAAATGAGAGATTTGTTCAAAGATTATCCCGAAGCAATCGAAAACACGAAGAAAATTGCAGAGATGTGTAATGTTGAACTTGAATTCGGTAATCTTCATCTACCTTATTTTGCGATTCCTGACGGCTTTACAAACAGTAGCTATCTAAAAAAACTTGTTTTTGACGGATTAGAAAAAAGATTTGCAAATGATGACAGATTAGAAGAAGCGAAAGAAAGATGTGAATATGAACTATCTGTAATTGAAAAGATGGGATATGTCGATTACTTTTTAATCGTCTGGGATTTTATTAGATTTGCAAAATCACAAGGCATTCCTGTTGGACCTGGACGTGGTTCTGCAGCTGGAAGTATTATAAGTTATTGCTTAGAAATTACAGATATCAATCCACTAGATTACAATTTAATTTTCGAAAGATTTTTGAATCCTGAACGTGTTTCTATGCCAGATATTGATATAGATTTTTGTTATGAAAGAAGAGAAGAAGTAATAGATTACGTAGTTAATAAGTACGGCGAAGATAAGGTGGCACAGATTGTAACTTTTGGAACAATGGCAGCTAGAAATGCTATAAGGGATGTTGGAAGAGTTCTTGCTATGGATTTTAAAACTGTGGATGATACAGCCAAGAAAGTTCCTAATCTTTTGAATATTAATATAGACAAATCACTAGAAATTTCTCCGGAATTTAGAAAAGCTTACGAAGAAAACAGTGATGTAAAAAAATTAGTCGATGTTGCACGAAGAGTTGAAGGAATGCCACGTCACACATCAACTCACGCAGCTGGTGTGGTTATTTCCAAGCTCCCAATCATGGAATATGTTCCGTTGGCAATTAACAAAGATGCTGTCATTACACAATTCAATATGACAGAACTTGAAGAGCTTGGACTATTGAAGATGGACTTTTTGGGTCTTAGAACTTTAACTGTAATCAGTGATTGCATGAAATTTATCAAAAAAAATAAAAATATAGATGTAAGCTTTGAAGATATGGACGAAAATGATCCTAAAGTTTTGTCAATGTTTACAGTTGCACAAACTCTGGGAATATTTCAATTTGAATCACAAGGTATGAGAAATTTCTTAAAAGAATTAAAGCCAACTAAATTTGACGATTTAATTGCTGCAAATGCTTTGTTTAGACCTGGTCCAATGAATGAAATTCCGACTTACATTCACAATAAACACAATGAAAAAGATGTTGAATATTTATCTCCGTTACTTGAAGATATCTTGAAACCAACTTACGGTACGATTGTTTACCAAGAGCAAGTTATGCAAATTGTACAAAAAATCGCGGGATTTAGCTTGGGAGAAGCTGACAATTTGAGACGTGCTATGAGTAAGAAAAAAATGAAAGTTATGGAAGATGGTAGGAAAGAATTTATCTTTGGAAAAGAAGATGAAGATGGAAATATTTTGATTGAAGGAGCTATTAGGAGAGGAGTCGGTGAGGATATTGCAAATAAAATCTACGATTTGATGATAGACTTTGCAAAGTATGCATTCAACAAATCTCACTCTGCAGCTTATTCATTAGTAGCAATGAGGACGGCTTGGTTAAAATATTATTATCCAGTAGAATTCTTAGCAGCGCTTATATCTTCAGTTATGGGAAACACTTCACAACTTTCGTTGTATATTGAAGAAGCAAGAAGACTGGGCATAAAAATTGAGGCGCCAGATATCAATTACAGCTTAGATAAATTTGATGTGAAAGATAATTCTATAATTTATGGATTGAAAGCTATAAAAAATGTAGGAACAAATTTAATAGAGCAAACAATTATTTCAAGAAATGAAAATGGTAAATTCAAAAGTTTTAGAGATTTTGTGGAAAGAATTTATGCAAAAGATAAATCAGCTATAAATAAAAGATCGATTGAATCGTTAATAAAAGCGGGAGCATTTACATCTCTAGGTGAAACGAGAGCTACATTAATGCTTCAATACCAATCTATCATTGACTCAGTTCAATCGGGTTTAAAAAACAACGTACCTGGTCAATCAAATTTGTTCGATATGTTTGAGTCCAAAGATGACGATGAACGAGACGATTTTACTAGAAGAGAAGAGTTCGATAAATCAGAACTTTTGAGAATGGAAAAAGAGGTATTGGGTATATATTTATCAGACCATCCTTTAAGAACTTACTCAAACATCATAGAGAAATATTCTAATTTCTCTACAGGGGACTTAGAAGATGATGCTTACAATGAGAAAAACTTCGACGGGAAAAGAGTTAAAGTCGTAGGAATAATTGAATCAATCAATAAAAAATTCACCAAAAATCAAAAGATAATGGAATTTGTTAAATTTGAAGATCTGTATGGAACTATGGAATTGATAGTTTTTCCACAAAAGTACGAACAATATTCAGATATTTTAAATGAAGATGAAATTTTGATTGTGAGTGGAAGATTGAATATTATTGAAGGAGAAGATCCAAAAATTTTGGTAGATAACATTCAAAGTATCAAAACTATTTCAAACGTTGAAAAACAAGATGAAACACAGCCAAAATTATTTTTAAGAATTACAAAAAATATGCCAAGTTATATCTTGGATAAAGTCAAACCAATACTACTCAATAGCAAAGGGAATACTCAATCAAATATATATTTTGAAGAAAAGAAACAAAACTACTTGCTTGGAAATGAATTTAGAATTTCTTGTGAAGACAATACTATTGATCAATTAGTTTCTTTACTAGGAAGAGAAAATGTAGTTTTAAAATAGAGGTTAATTATGAAAACAATAGCAATACTGACAAGTGGTGGCGATGCACCTGGAATGAATGCCTGCATTCGTTCTATAGCTAGAACTTGTATTTACAATGGAATAAGAGTAATGGGAATAAGATCTGGATATGATGGTCTTATGAATGGAAATATTTACGAAATGAATGTGTCTTCAGTTGCAGATATTATCCACAGAGGTGGAACTATTTTGGGTTCTGCTAGATGTAATGAATTTAAAACTGAAGAAGGTCAAAATAAAGGCGCACAAATATTAAAGGATTTCGGAATAGATGGACTAGTCGTTTTAGGGGGAGATGGTTCATTTAAAGGTGCAAGTGCACTTAGTAAAATAGGAATATCTACAATTGGAATTCCTTGCACAATTGATAACGATATGGGTTATACTGATTATACGATTGGATTTTTTACTGCCGTTGAAACAGTAAGTGATGCGATATCAAAATTAAGAGATACATCTTCAAGCCATGGTAGAGCAAATATAATTGAAGTTATGGGAAGAAATTGTGGAGATATTGCTCTTTATTCTGGTGTTGCATCTGGAGCAGAATCAATCCTAGTTCCTGAAGTAGAATTAAATATTGATGAAGTCACAGAAAAGATAGAACGAGGAAGAAAAAGAGGAAAGCTTCATCATTTAATCATGCTTGCTGAAGGAGTCGGTGGAGCTTACGATATTAAAGATATAATTGAAGAAAAAACAGGAGTTGAGACAAAAGTTACAATTTTAGGTCACGTTCAACGTGGAGGTACACCTTGTACTTTTGATAGATTAATGGCAACTCAAATGGGAAATTTAGCAGTAAAATTAATCATGGAAGAAAAAACAGGATTAGCAATAGCTATGAAAAACAATAAGATAATCACAGTTCCAATTGATGAAGCAGTAGCAACAAAAAGAAATTTCAGAGAAGATTTGTACGAAATATCTAAGGAAATTTCAATATAGATAGGAGTAAATATGTTAAAGAAAACTAAAATAGTCTGTACTATAGGTCCGGCATCAGATTCTTTAGAGACTTTAAAAACATTGATGCAAAGTGGAATGAATGTGTGTAGATTGAACTTCTCACATGGAAGTCATGAAGAGCATTTACAAAGAATAAAAAACATAAAACAAGCACGAGAAGAATTGGATTTGCCAATAGCAATAATGTTAGATACAAAAGGTCCCGAAATTAGATTGGGAGATTTTGGAGTTGATCAAGTTCAACTTTCAATTGGTGATCAATTCACATTAACTACAAGAAATGTAACTGGAGATCAAAATATCTGTTCTGTGAGCTACAAAGGACTTCCAGATGATTTAGATATCGGGAAGAAAGTATTGATAGATGATGGACTAGTTGAATTAGAAGTTTTAGAAATAAAAGATACAGATGTGATTTGCAAAGTTAACAACTACGGTATTTTGAAGAGCAAAAAAGGAGTCAATATTCCAAATTCAAAAGTAAAATTACCAGCAATCACTGAAAAAGATATTTCAGATATAAAATTCGGAATTGAAAATGGAATTGATTATATAGCTGCATCTTTTATCAGAAAATCACAAGACGTATTAGATATTAGAAAAATTTTAGAAGAAAATAACGGAAACGACATAAAAATAATATCTAAAATTGAATCACAAGAAGGCGTAGATAATTTGGACGAAATAATCAACACTTCTGACGGAATAATGGTTGCAAGAGGAGACTTAGGCGTAGAAATCCAAACTGAAATTATGCCTATTGTTCAAAAAGAAATAATCAAGAAAACTTCATTAGCTGGAAAACCTGTTATAACTGCGACCCAAATGTTAGATTCTATGATTAGAAACCCAAGACCAACCAGAGCGGAAGTTACAGACGTAGCGAATGCGATTTTGGACGGTAGCGATGCTGTTATGCTTTCTGGAGAGACTGCAGCAGGAAATTATCCAGTAAATGCTGTAAAAGTTATGAATGATATCGCAATTAATACAGAAAATTCTGAAGAGTTTAAAGAAGCAGCGAATAAAAGGTTGAAATGGTTGGACATTACAACAACGAATGCAATAAGTATTGCAACTAGAAGTATTAGTGAACAATTGGGAGCAAATGCGATTGTAGTAGCTACAACTTCAGGTTCAACAGCTAGAAATGTTTCAAAATATCGTCCGTTGTCACCAATAGTTGCAGCTACTACATCAGAAAGTGTAATGAGAAAACTATCTTTAATTTGGGGTGTTCATCCTGTTCTTAGCGAATTGAGTGAAAACACTGACGAAGTAATTGATAGATCAATTTCTGCGGGTATCAAAAAAGATTTGGTTCACGAAGGAGATTTAATTATAATCACAGCAGGCCTTCCGGTTGGAGTTTCTGGAACTACAAATTTATTAAAAGTACACACAATTGGTGATATTTTGATTGAAGGAACAGGAATTGGTAAAAAATCCGTTACTGCAAAAGCTAGAGTTGCTAAAGGTGTAGAAGATTTGGCTTCTAAATTTGAAGATGGAAATGCAATTGTATTGTACAGTTTGGAAAGAGAATTCGTTCCATATATTCAAAAAGCTTCTGCAATTATTGTGGAAGAAGGTGGCCTAACATCACCTGCTGCAATTGTTGGATTGCATTTGGGAATTCCAACGATTGTAGGATGTAAAGATGCTGTAAGTAAAATCAAAGATCAAGAAATTTTGACTATTGATCCAATAGCTGGGTTAGTTTATCGCGGAGCAGCCAAGATTTTATAACGGTAATGTGGTACAATAAACTTAGAGGTAGAAAATGAATACTGTAATATTTGATATGGATGGCGTAATAATTGATAGCGAAGTAATTTATATTGATTTTTTCAAAAAAGTACTTCAAGATTTTGACGTCGAAATATCTGAAGAAGATTTGTTTTCTCTTGCTGGTTTGAGTCAACAAAAAACCGATGAATTTTTGAAATCAAAACTTCATAGAAAACCTGAGGAAGTATATAGTTTGATGAAAAAATACATCGATGATGATAAAATAAACTACAGTTCTATAGTAATGGATGGATTTTATCCATTACTAAAAGAACTTAAAAGAAAAAATTTCAAGATTGCATTAGCATCTTCATCACCAAAAAAAACTATTAATAATGTTTTAGAAGAATTAGATATAAAGGATGAATTTGATGCGATAATAAGCGGCGAGGATTTTAAAGAATCAAAGCCAAATCCCGAAATTTACATTAAAACATGTGAGATTTTGGGAGTACGTCCCAAAGATGCTATTGCAATTGAAGATTCTGATTACGGTATTGATTCTGCAAAGAATGCAGGATTAACAGTAATTGCCAGAAGAGAGAATAGATTTAATTTTAAACAAGACAAAGCTGATTTTATTGTCGATAATTTACAAGATATTAAGCTTATATTGGAAAAATTTGAAAAAGAAAAAAATGGCGTTTACAAAATCAGAAGAAAATCAAAAGAATTTGTAAAAGCGATGTTTTTTATTGATCGAGAATCTTTCAATGATAATGTGGATGATTGTGATATTTATTGTTTATATCGAAATGATAAAATGAAATCTGCAATCATAAAAAAACATGATAAAATAATATATAAGAATGTAGAATCAGAGTTGGATTATAAATTAATACTAGAAGGAATAGAAAATAAGGAAATAGATGAGATTAGATAAATTTTTAAAAAATTCAAGGATTATTAAAAGAAGAACCGTAGCAAAAACTGCTTGCGAATCCCAAAGAGTGAAAATCAATGACAAAATCGCTAAACCTGGAGACAACGTAAAAGTCGGAGATATAATTGAAATAAGTTTTGCTCAATCGGTTTTAAAGGCAAAGGTTACTGAATTGATAGATAATCCAAAGAAAGACGATGCAGATAAAATGTTTGAAACTTTAGGAGATTAAAATGAATGCCAGGGATAATCAGATAAGAAAAAGAAGAAAAAACGTTAATAAATTTAGAATAATAGTTTCTGCAGTAACTATTTTTGCTTGTGCTACGTTGTTATTTACAATTTTTAAGCAACAAATTCAAATCAGAAACATTAATAATGTTAAGTTGGAACAACAAACAAAGAAGAATGAACTTGAAAAAGAAATAAAAAAATTATCTGAAGATTCCAAAAACTTAGACAATCCTGAGTTGATAGAAAAATATGCCAGAGAAAAATTAGGTATGGTAAAACCTAACGAAGTTTTGATTAAGGATGAAAAGGAAAAACCAAAAAAAGACACAAATTTTACACCGTCGCCAACTTTTGACAAAAAGCCTGATAAATAATTATTGACACCGTTTTTTTAGTAGTATATACTGGTATATAGTATTATATTAGGAGGAAGATATTGCGTATGTCTATATCAGTGGGCGATATTGTTGAAGGTAAAGTAACAGGAATTACTAAGTTTGGGGCATTTGTAGAATGCGAAGACGGAACTAAAGGATTAGTTCATATTTCACAAATTTCTAATGATTACATAGAAAAAGTTGAAGATGTGTTAAAAGTTAATTATGTAGTAAAATGTAAAGTCATGAGCATTGAAGATAATAAGGTTAGCTTTTCAATAAAGGAATGTCTTCCGAAAAAAGAACACAAAAAAGAATTTTCAAAGAAAACTTATTCAGAAGATGATAAGAATTCAAACAAAGAATCTAGCAAAGAATCAAGTTTTGATGATTTACTTTCTAAGTTTATGAAAGAAAGTAACGAGAGATTAGATTCTATTAGACAAAGAGAGAATAAAAAGTTTTCAAAGAAAAGAAAGTATAATTAGGAGTAACGCCGCAGATTTATGCGGTTTTTTTATTATTATGGATTTGATACACAAAATAAAAAATACTATCATCAGAGAAAACTTAATACAAAAAAACGACAAAATTTTGATAGGATTATCAGGTGGGGCAGACTCAGTATTATTATTCAATGTTTTATACCAACTAAAAGATGATTTAGGTTTTGAGATAAAAACATGCCACATTAATCATTCTTACAGAGTTACTGCCGATCGAGATGAAAATTTTTCAAGGGAAATATCTGAAGAAAAAAATGTTCAATTTTTTTCAAAAAAAGTAGATATGAAACAATTTTCCATCGACAATTCTATTAGTTTGGAAGACAGCGGTAGGATTTTAAGATATAATTGTTTCAACAAAATTTTAGAAACAGAGAATTTCAATAAGATTGCTGTAGCACACCACTTGGACGATCAAGTGGAGACTTTTTTCTTACATTTGTTTAGGGGAAGTGGAATTGATGGATTGTGTGGAATACAATATCGAAACAAAAATGTAATAAGGCCACTTTTAGATGTATCAAAAAATGAAATCCTAAATTATTTAGATAGCAATAATATTGAGTATGTAACTGATGAGACAAATTTCATAGCCGATGTCAAAAGAAATAAAATTCGACTTGAAATGTTGCCATATATTCAAGAAAATTTCAATAATTCTATAAACGAATCGATATATAGGACTATAAATATTTTACAAGATTCAAAAGAAATAATTGACGATATTACTAATCTTAAATTCGAAAAATTAGTTAGTCAAAGAAATGGTGAATATTCTATAGATGTAAAATTATTTGAAATCGAAAAAATCTCTATTCAACGAAATATAATTAGAAAACTTTTAATTGAATTAAATGGGTCTAACCAAGATATTAGAATGGCTTATATAGATGATATTATAGAATTATTTGATTTAAAAAACGGCAGGGAATATATATTTAAAGACTACAGTTTTTTCAAAAGTTATGATAAAGTAATTATTAGGGAAAATGTAGACAACAAAAAAAGTCAAAGTGTAAAATTTGAACTTGGGACAATCATTTTTGGGAATTTTAAAATTAGTAGTTATCTAACAAAAAATACTAATATTAAACCTTCAAGAAATAAAATGTTTTTTGATTCTAAAATTCTATCACATAATCTTGTTTTACGAAGAAGAAAAAATGGAGATAGAATTAAATTAAAGGGATTTACCAAGAAAATTAAAGATGTATTTATTGATAATAAAGTTTTACAAATTGAACGCGATAATTATCCCATTTTGAGCGATGAAGAAAATGTATATGCTATTTTGTCGTTGAAAAGATCAAATTTGTACATGAAAAATTCTAACAGCAAAGAAGTTTTAGTTATAGAGGTGACTTATGAAAAGTAATTTATGTGATGCAGTCGAAAAGGTGCTAATACCAAAATCAGAAATCGACAAAAGAATTGAAGAATTAGGACAAGAAATCACTGAAGAATACAGAGATAAGGGAGAACTTATCGTAGTTGGTATTCTAAGAGGCGCAGCGATGTTTATGAGCAATTTAACATTGAATATCGACTTAGAAGTTGGAATAGATTTCATGGCAGTATCAAGTTATGGACATTCTTCGGAATCGAGTGGAACTGTAAGAATCATCAAAGATTTGGAAGAAGACATAGCCGGCAAAAATATCCTTATAGTTGAAGATATTGTGGACAGTGGTCGCACATTAAGTTACTTGGTTCGAAACTTAATGGATAGAAAAGCAAAATCAGTTAAGATAGCGAGTCTTTTGGATAAACCTGAAAGAAGAACTAACGAAGTTGATGTTCAATTCAAAGGTTTTACTGTACCTAATGAATTTATAGTTGGTTATGGATTGGATTTTGCACAACAATTTAGAAATATTGAAGATATTTGCATATTGAAGAAATCTTTTTATGAAAAGGAGATTTAATGAAAAAAGTAACTAAAAGTTTAGCGATTTATCTTGTTCCAATTATTTTAATAGCTTTTTTCGTGACTATGACTCAAAACAATACATTGAGTACAAAATATTTTACTGTCAACGAAATGATTGTAAATGTCAAGAAAGATAATGTTAAAGAAATTGTTGCAAGAGGAAATGATATAAAAGGCGTTCTAAAAGATAGCAAGGGTACTCCTTTTAGAATGTATATGCCCCCAGAAATGTGGGAAGTTTTTTACAATAATTATCTGAAGGAATCTGTTGAAAACAACAAGATCGTATTGAAGACCGAAAAAGATCCTGGCAAACCATGGTATGTTGATATAATGCCAACCATATTAATTATAGTCGGGCTTGGAATAATTTGGTTTATGTTTATGAATCAAACACAAAACTCTGGAAATTCTAAGGCTATGAATTTTGGAAAATCAAAAGCAAAACTCAACCAAGATTCAAAAGAAAAGGTTGTGTTTGCTGATGTAGCGGGATTAAAAGAAGAAAAAGAAGAATTGATGGAAATTGTAGATTTTCTGAAAAATCCTTCTAAGTATATAGACATTGGTGCAAGAATTCCTAAAGGAGTTTTGTTAGTGGGGCCTCCAGGAACTGGTAAAACATATTTATCGAGAGCAGTCGCAGGTGAAGCAAAGGTTCCATTTTTCAGCATTTCTGGTTCTGATTTTGTCGAAATGTTTGTTGGTGTCGGTGCATCGAGAGTTCGTGATTTGTTTGAACAAGCTAAGAAAAATGCTCCTTGTATCATTTTCATCGATGAAATAGACGCAGTAGGTAGAAAAAGAGGAGCAGGACTTGGCGGAGGCCATGACGAAAGAGAACAAACGTTGAATCAATTACTTGTTGAAATGGATGGTTTTGGAAAAAATGAAGGCGTAATTGTAATGAGCGCTACTAATAGACCTGATATTTTGGATAAAGCATTGTTGAGACCTGGAAGATTTGACAGAACTATTTATGTGGGACTTCCAGACGTGAGAGAGAGATTAGAAATATTAAAAGTTCACACAAAAAACAAAAAACTTAAATCAGATGTGGATTTGGAGAATATTGCAAAAACAACTACTGGTTTTTCTCCAGCTGATTTGGAAAATTTGTGCAATGAAGCAGCACTTCTTGCAGCAAGAAATAATGAAGCAGAAATTTCAAATGAAGTGTTCAAAGAAGCATCTATAAAAGTTGTTGCTGGTCCAGAAAAAAAATCACAAGTTGTAATAGAAAAAGAACGTGTGCTTACAGCTTATCACGAATCTGGTCATGCGATTGTATCCGGATTCTTGGAAGATAATGACAAAGTTCACATGATTACAATTATTCCTAGAGGAAGAGCCGGAGGATTTACTGCATATCTTCCACAAGAAGATGCGAAATTTATGACTAAAAGACAAATGCAACACAAATTGATTTCGCTTTTAGGTGGACGTGCAGCAGAAGAAGTTGTGCTTGACGATATCTCCACTGGAGCAAGTAACGATATTGAAAGAGCAACAAAAATCGCACATGCAATGGTAACAAAATACGGTATGAGTAAGAGATTGGGACCTATGATGTACGGTGGAGATGACGCTGAAGTATTTTTAGGTGAAGAGCTTGGTAAGAACAAGCAGTATTCTGACAAGATAGCTTATGAAATTGATTCTGAAATGAGAGAACTAATCGATGAAGCGTACAACAAAGCTTTAAATATTTTAAATGAAAACATCGATTTGTTACATGCATTGGCAAACAGACTTTTAGAAAAAGAAACTATTGGCCAAGAAGAATTCGAAGCTATATTTGACAAATACACTAAGACAAAAATTCACGAAAATGAACCAAAAGAATTAGTCGATATAAGAAAAAAAGACGAAGAAATAGAAAACAATATAGAAAATCAGGAGAAATAATGAGCGCACAAAATATTATTAATGTGATGTATATATTGATTTTGCTTTTTGGATTGAAGCAAATGTACAATGTATACAAAGTCAAAAAAAATATTGGTAGAGTCATCAAAAACTTTAACCAAAGAAAAAGAGTTTTAATGATGGTTGCATCATATTCAATTGTAATATTGGGATTATTGTATCTTTACCAACAAAAAACATGGTTCCCATTAATTTATATATTACTTGGAGTAATATTCATTTATTTAACATTCGAAAAAATCTCATTCACAGATAAAGGGATTTATTTCAATGGATTTTTGGCTGAATATGAAGACATCAAACAATGGAAATACTCCAAAGATAAGAGATTTTTGGAATTAACTTTGAAAAATTCCAAAGCTACTAACAAACTTATTCCGATCAATCCAAGCGATGCTTCTGAAATGCAAGTAATCATAAAAAAGAATAAGAAAAAACAATAAAATACTTGACAACAAAACTGTGATTAAATATAATAAAAAAAACACTATTTTTGTTTTTCATAAATTGGCTTTCTTTGATTGCCAATTTTTTTTATTTTAATACATGGAGGTATTATGGATACAAACAAAATTTTTGGGATTGACACTTTTGATAAAAAACAAATGAAAGATTCACTACCATTTCCTATTTATCAAAAATGGAAAAACGCAGTTAGAAAAGAAGATTTACTTGATATTGAAACGGCAGAAATAATTGCGCATGCGATGAAAAAATGGGCGATTGAAAGAGGAGCCACTCATTTTTGTCATTGGTTTCAACCATTAAATGGATTAACAGCAAAAAAACATGATTCATTTTTGGATAGAGGAGATGATAATACTCCAATAAATAGATTTTCGGCAAAAGAATTAATTAAAGGAGAACCAGATGCTTCATCATTTCCTACAGGATCAATTAGATCTACGTTTGAAGCAAGAGGTTATACTTATTGGGACTGCACATCTAACACCTTTATTGTAGATAATATTATGTATATACCATCGGTATTTGTATCTTATGATGGGACTACGCTGGATAAAAAACTGCCACTACTTAAAAGCTTGGACTACTTGTCTGATTATGCTACTAAACTTTACAACGAGATTTCTGATGACCATTGTTACAGAATGAAAGTCAAAATCGGATTAGAGCAAGAATTTTTCCTTATAGATGAAAATGTATACAAACAACGTATTGATTTGATTAACACAGGAAGAACTCTTTTAGGAGCGCAAGCACCAAAATCACAAGAACTTACTGACCATTATTTCGGTTCAATTCCACAAAGAGTTGAAGCATTCTACAAAGATGTTGACGAAAAATTATTCAGGCTTGGAATATACGCAAAGACAGAACACAACGAAGTTGCTCCAAACCAATTCGAAGTAGCGATTCTTTTTGAAAATGCGAATATTTCCGTAGATGATAACCATTTAGTTATGGAAATACTTAAAACTACTGCGAGAAAACATCATTTAGTTTGCTTATTGCACGAAAAACCATTCAAAGGTGTAAATGGATCCGGTAAACACAACAATTATTCTTTAGTTACAAATCACGGTAGGAATGTATTCTCACCAGAAGCTGACATGGAAAATGACCTTGTGTTTTTGATATTCATAGCTTGTTTGATAGAAGCTGTAGACAAATCACAAGCGCTTTTAAGATCGGCATCATCCACTACATCCAACGATTATAGATTAGGAGGAGATGAAGCTCCACCATCAATAATTTCTATGGATTTGGGACAAGATATCGAAGAAACATTTAACTCACTTATGAATGAACAAGAAATTGTCAGAAATTATCCTGAATTTTCAATAAATAGATTTGATTATATTCCACCAAATATGACAGACAGAAATAGGACAAGTCCATTTGCTTTCAGTGGAAATAAATTTGAATTTAGAATGTTAGGTTCTTCAAACAGTGCAAGTGATGTGAACATTGTTTTGAACACAATGTATGCAAATGCAATCAAAAGAGTTTACGAAAAATACAACTCTCAAAATGAAAATATTGAACAATTTATAAAATCAGAAGTTGTCGATATTTTGAAAAATCACAAACATATTTTGTACAGACAAGACAACTACACAGAACTTTGGAGAGAAGAAGCGAAGAAGAGAGGTTTATTGGATTTAGTTCATTATTTTGATTCTTTGTATTCCTTAATTTCAGAAGAATCTATCAAGGATTTTTGTGGTATACTAAGTGAGGAAGAATTACACGCAATCTACGATGTTGGATTGGAAGATGTAATAACAACTCATGAAATTGAAGCTAAGACTTTGATTTATATGTTGGATAAATTCGTTATTAGTGCTTTCTCAAAACAACTGATTCAAAACAGCAATTTAATTGAAAAATGTGGCATTAATAGCTTGGATTCTACACAAGAAAAATTGAAAAATGGCTTGAATGAAATTATCGACAAGAGAAATAATTTGGAAGAAATGATATACAAATCTGATTTTGAATCTAAATACGAAAAGGCTAAATATTTCCAATATGAAATTAGTCCATTAATTGAAGAAATCAGAGAAGTACACGACAGTCTTGAAAAATTTGTCTACAAAGAAAATTATAGTTTGTGTGATATTCAAGACATATATTCATCATTAATATAATTATAGGAGGAGTAATGAGTAAATTTATTTTTATTACTGGAGGAGTTGTCTCTGGTATAGGTAAGGGAATTAGCGGTGCAAGTATTGGTAGGATGCTAAAAGACAGAGGAATTTCTGTGTTTATGCAAAAATTTGACCCGTACTTGAATATTGACCCAGGTACTATGAGTCCTTATCAACATGGAGAAGTTTTTGTAACAAAAGACGGAGCAGAAACTGACCTAGACTTAGGCCATTATGAAAGATTTATCAATGAAGAATTAACTCAAAGATCTAACATTACGACAGGAAAAGTCTACAACGACGTTATCAAAAAAGAAAGACGTGGAGATTATAACGGCAAAACCGTACAAGTTATTCCACATATTACTGATGAAATAAAAAAAGCAGTGTACAAAGCGGCTGAAGAATCTCAAGCAGATATTGTTATAACTGAAATAGGTGGAACTGTTGGAGATATAGAATCATTGCCATTCTTAGAAGCAATCAGACAAATCCACGCTGAAAACGAAAAAGAAGACGTATTATTCATTCATACAACTTTAGTTCCAACAATTCCAGGAAGCAATGAACTAAAAACAAAACCTACACAACATTCTTACAAAGAATTGATGAGTTTGGGAATTAAAACAAATGTAATAATCCTTAGAAGTGAAGGAATAGTTACAGATGAATTAAAAGAAAAAATCTCATTATTCTGCGACGTTCCAGTTGAAGCTATTATTCAATCATTCAACGTTGATTTCATTTACGAAGTTCCATTGAAATTCCAAGAACAAAATTTGGATAAATATATCATGAGAAAAATGAAACTAAAATCCAAAGGTGAAGAAGATGGAAAATGGAGAAAAATGATTGAAAACTACAGAAAAGCAACTGAAACTGTAAATATCGGTTTAGTTGGAAAATACACAGAACTTCACGATGCTTATCTTTCTGTAGAACAAGCATTGATAGATGCTGGATATGCAAACAATCACAAAGTAAACATTCGTTGGATTAATTCCGAAGAATTAAACAAAGACAATATCAAAGAATCATTCGAAGGATTAAATGGTATTATAGTCCCAGGTGGATTCGGTGGAAGAGGCATGGAAGGAATGGTCGAAACTTCAAAATACTGTCGTGAAAACAATATGCCATATTTCGGAATATGTTTGGGAATGCAAATTGCAGCAATTGATATCGCTAGAAATATACTTGGTTTAGCTGATGCTAATACAGCAGAAGTTGTTGCTGATTGCAAAAACCCTGTAATAAGTTTAATGAAAGAACAAAGAGATATTGAAGATATAGGTGGAACATTAAGACTTGGTAATTATGAATGTCATTTGAAGGATAAATCATTGGCAAAAGATTTGTACGGTGAAGAATTCATTCAAGAAAGACACAGACACAGATACGAATTCAATAACGACTACAGAGAACAATTTGAACAAAACAATGTCGTATTCTCAGGAATTAATGACCAATACAATTTGGTAGAAATGCTTGAAATACCACAAAACAAATTCTTCTTAGGTTGCCAATTCCACCCAGAATTCAAATCAAGACCTAACAAGATTCATCCTCTATTCGACGGATTCATTAAAGCATCCATCGAAAACAAATAAAGAAGGTGGAAGATATTTTACTTGTAATAGATATTGGAAATACTAATATTGTATTGGGTATTTTTAAAGATGATGAGTTGATTTTTGAATGGAGAATATCCACAGACTTGAGAAAAACGAGTGATGAATACGCTCTAACACTAAGACAAGCTTTGGAATATTCAAACGTGAAAAAATCTGATATAAAAGAAGCTATCATTGGTTCAGTTGTACCAAATCTAATGCCAACTATCCCAAAAGCAGTAAAAAAATATTTGGGAATTGAACCGTTGATAGTAGATGAAAATATAAAGACAGGAATAGTTAATAAATACGCAAGTCCAAGAGAAGTCGGTGTAGACAGAATAATCAACGCAGTAAGTGCTTGTAAAAAATATTCTACTCCAGTGATTATTGTAGATATTGGGACGGCAATTACATTCGATTATATTTCGGAAAATAAAGAATATTTGGGAGGAGCAATAGCTCCAGGGATTGCAATTTCATCAGAAGCATTATTTATGAAGACTGCAAAACTACCAAAGATTGAAATAGAAATGCCGGATAAAGTTATTGGAGATAGCACTGTAAAAAGTATGCAATCGGGAGTTGTATTCGGATTTATCGGATTAATAGATTATATAATTGAAAAAATCCTAGAAGAAAAAAACAAAACAAAAGACGAAGTTACAATAATTGCAACGGGTGGTTTTTCATATTTGATCGCAAAACAATCCAAGTACATTACAATTATTGACAAACTAATCACTTTGGACGGCTTAAAAATTATTAACGATTTAAACAGAAATGATTAAAGAAAAATTGAACTTAAATAGTAATTTGTTTTTGGCACCATTAGCTGGAGTTACAGATATTCCATTTCGAATAATCTGTGGAGAATTGGGAGCGGGACTGTGCTTTACAGAAATGATAAGTGCCAAAGCACTTTACTATGATGACAAGAAAACTAAAAAACTATTAGATACAGATCCAAGAGAGAACAACACATCTGTTCAAATATTTGGGCATGAACCAGAAATCATGGCTTATGCAACTAGATTTCTGACTGAAAATTATAATTTTAAATCTATCGATATCAATATGGGATGTCCAGCTCCTAAAATATTCAAAAATGGAGATGGCTCAGCATTGATGGGGGATTTAAACCTTGCGGAAGATGTTATCAGAGCTTGTAAGAACAATACTGATTTACCAGTATCTGTAAAATTTAGACTAGGAATTGATGAAAATTCAATGAATTATCTTCAACTTGCACAAATTTGTGAGAGATTGAAAGTAGATTATATCACACTACACGCAAGAACCAGAAAAATGTTTTATTCAGGAGAAGCTGATTGGTATCATATTAAACGATTAGTTGAAGCTGTGAATATTCCTGTTTTTGGAAATGGAGATTGTTTTACAAAAGCAGACATAAAACGAAACATGGAATACTCAAATTGCGATGGAGTTTTGTTGGCAAGAGGAGCAATGCAAAACCCATTTATTTTCAGTGATGATGAGACTAAAACAAAAGAAGAAGTAATAGATACAATAAAAAAACACATGCAATTAAAATTAGAATTTTATGAAGAAAGACGTGCTATTTTAGAAATGAGAAAACACATTCAATGGTATCTAAAAGGCTTTAAAAATTCTAATAGAGTTAAAAATGAAATCAATCAATTAACAGATATTGATCAAATATATAAAATACTAGATGAATTTAAAAATGAATAGTTTAATCATATACTAAAAACTTGACAATTATGCCTTTTGTTATATAATTTTAAAATATATGGTTAAAATAAGGAGAATAGATTATGGCAGATAAAGAATTTTTATTAACTCAAGAAGGCTTAGATCAACACAAAGAAGAACTTGAGTTTTTAAAGACTACTCGTAGAACAGAAATAGCTGAGAAAATCAAAGTTGCCAGAGGATTTGGCGACCTTTCTGAAAATGCAGAATATGATGAAGCTAAGAATGAACAAGCGCAAGTAGAAGAAAGAATTAACTATCTTGAAAACTTGCTACTATATGCAAAAGTAATTCAAGATGACGAAAATCAAAAAGATGTTGTGACAGTTGGATCAACAGTAACTTACAAAAACTTAAAGTCAAACAAAGAAATGACTTATAAAATAGTCGGAACAGCAGAAGCTGATCCTTTTGAAGGTAGAATTTCAAATGAATCACCAACAGGAAAAGCTCTGTTAAATTTAAAAGTTGGTGACACTACTACAGTTGAAACACCAGGTGGAATCGTAGAATTAAAGGTATTAACTGTAAAGAAAGGATAATAATGGAAAACTTAAACGAAATGCTTCAAATTCGTAGACAAAAGTTACAAGAATTATTAGACGCAAATGAAAATCCATACGTTCATGAAAAATTTGACAATGCTAATAATACCAAAGAAATCTTGGATAATTTTGATGAATTTGATGAAAAAGAAGTTAAAATAGCTGGTAGAATAATGAGCAAAAGAGGCCATGGAAAAGTTAATTTCATGGACTTACAAGATTCTGTTGGCAGAATACAATTATTTAATAAAGTAAATGAATTAGGCGAAGAAAACTACGCAAAAGTTAAAAATATGGATATTGGGGACATTGTTGGTGTTGAAGGAACTATTTTCAAGACTCAAAGTGGGGAAATATCTATTAGAACAAAATCAGTAGTTTTATTATCTAAATCATTACAAATATTACCTGAAAAATGGCACGGATTAAAAGATCCTGATTTGAGATATAGACAAAGATATGTAGATTTAATTATGAATCCTGAAATCAAAGATACATTCATAAAAAGATCTAAAATTATTTCAGCAATCAGAGAATTTTTGGATACAAGAGGATTCCTTGAAGTTGATACTCCAATTTTGAATACAATAGCTGGTGGAGCAAATGCTAGACCATTCATTACTCATCACAATACTTTGGATATCGATATGTATTTGCGTATCGCTAATGAATTGTATCTAAAAAGATTAATTGTCGGTGGATTTGACAAAGTTTATGAAATGGGTAGAATGTTCCGAAATGAAGGAATGGACCATACACATAACCCAGAATACACGGCAATAGAATTATACCAAGCATACGCTGACTACAATGATATGATGAATATCACAGAACAATTAGTTGCATTTGTTTGTGAAAAAGTAAATGGTTCTACTAAAGCTCAATTTGGTGAAACAGAAATTGACTTTACACCACCATGGAGAAGAATCACAATGGTTGATGCAATTAAAGAATATGCTGACATTAATTTTGACGAAATCGAAACAGATGAACAAGCTCGTGAAGTTGCCAAAGCAAACAATGTAGAAATTAGGGACAATATGTCACGTGGTGAAGTAATCAATGAATGTTTTGAACATTTCTGTGAAGAAAAATTAGTTCAACCAACATTCGTATTGGGTCATCCGGTTGAAGTAAGTCCATTAGCTAAAAGAAATCCTGATGATGAAAGATATACTCACAGATTTGAAGCGTTTGTATGTACAAAAGAAATCGCAAATGCGTTTAGTGAATTGAACAACCCAATCGACCAAAAAGAAAGATTCTTAAAGCAAGTTGAAGCGAGAGAGAATGGCGACGACGAAGCGCAAATGATGGATTATGATTTCTTGAATGCATTAGAAGTAGGACTTCCACCAACAGGCGGATTGGGAATTGGTGTTGACAGACTTATAATGATGTTGACTAACAACGAATCAATCAGAGACATCATGTTGTTCCCAACAATGAAGCCAATAGGCTTAGAAAAGGCAGAAAATGGGGGTTTGTCAAAAGAAACTTACGAAACTTACGACAAACTTACGACAGAAGAAATTGACCTTTCAAAAGTGAAAGTTGAACCATTATTTGAAGATATGGTAGACTTTGAAACTTTCTCAAAATCTGATTTTAGAGTTGTAAAGGTTAAATACTGCGAAGAAGTTCCTAAGTCAAAAAAACTTTTGAAATTTACATTAGATGATGGTTCTGAAAAAGAAAGAGTTATTTTATCTGGTATTAAGGAATATTACAGCGCAGAGAGCTTAATTGGAAAGACACTACTTGCAATTTGTAATCTTCCTCCTCGTAAGATGATGGGAATCGACTCAGAAGGTATGATTATATCTGCAATTTGTGAGTATGACGGTGAAGAAAAACTTAACTTAATAATGCTGGATGATAATATTCCAGCAGGATCAAAATTATATTAAAGGACACGCTAATTATGAAACTGGGGTTTGTTATGAATCCCAGTTTAATTTTTAGGAGTATGTATGAGATGGATAATTAGAATAATTTTATTACCGATAAGATTAGTGTTTAGTTTGCTCATAGCTTTTTTAACCTTCATATTAAGTTTGAGTACTGCGTTGTTAAGCGTGGTTTCTACTTTGATTTTTATAATTGGAATAGCTAGCATTTTTCAAGGAGACAAGCAAATTGTAATTGAAGCACTAATATTAGCATTTTTATTTAGTCCATTTGGATTACCTAAATTAGGTATATATGTTATTGGATTATTAGAATTATTAAACTATACAATAAAATCAATTTGAAGAAAAATAAATATAAGACAACCGTAGACGATAGAAAGCAATAATTCTGTCGTCTTTTTTTATTTTAAAGAAAGGAGGTAGGAATGAATTTTGATTATTTTTATAATAGGCAATCTGAAATGTATAACTTCATTAGGTTACCTATGGTATTAATGGAAGATGAGATTTTTGAGAGCATTTCTATTGAAGCTAAAGTTTTGTATTCATATATGCTTAATCGAATGGGTCTTTCATATAAAAATGGCTGGATAGATGAAGATGGAAAAGTCTTTATTTACTACACAATGGATGCTATTAAAGAGCAATTTAACTGTGCTAATGATAAAGCCTTAAAGATTATAAATGAGCTTGATATAAAATCAGGAATTGGATTGATAGAAAAGAAAAGACAAGGACTTGGAAAACCAAATAGGATATATGTTAAAGATTTTATGAGTGTTTTCTCCGATTCAAATAATAGAAATCCAGATTTCCGAAAAGCAGAAGTCCAGACTTCCGATAATCGGAATTCAAGAACTCCGAATAACAGACTTCAAGATTTCCGAAAATCGGAAGGTAACTATAACAATATTAGTAATAATGAGTTAAGAAAGAATGATTTTAGTAAAGGGCAAAAGCCTTATGGAATATATAAAAACATATTTTTGACTGATGAAGAATACAAGGACTTAACAAATGAGTTAGGAAGCAGAATTAGTGAATATATTAATAGGTTGTCGTCATATATGAAAGCAAATAACAGAGTGTATCAAGATCACAAGGCAACGATAATCAATTGGTATCTTACTGATCAGGCAAAAAACATTAATGATAATACAACAAGAAAAATGAATTACGATATAGGAGAGAGTTTATGAAGAACTTAAAAGATTTTGTATTAAGAGAAAATGATATTGAAAGAAATGGACATATTTATTGCAAAGTATGTGGTAAAAGAGTCGATGGAGAATTACTTGACATTGGATTTACAAAGTTTATTCCAAGAATTAAATGTGAATGTGAAATAAAAAGAGATAAGGAAAATGCAGAAAGAGAAATATTAACGAGAATATCATCGCTAAAAAGAGATTGCTTCTCATCGCCTATCCAACACCAATATACTTTTGAGAGATTCTTAAATGAAAAAGGTCAAGCCTACAAGGTTGCCTATAATTATGCCAAAAGCTTTGAGCAAATGAAGGAAGACAATGTTGGACTTTTATTTTATGGAGATGTTGGCAGTGGTAAAACTTATCTTGCTTGTTCTATTGCAAATGAATTAATCGAAAGAAAACAAGTTAAAGTTAAGATTATGAATTTATCTCAGGTTATAAATCAAATACAAAAATCAGCATTTAAGCTAGATTCAAATGAAATTATCAGTAACCTCTCTAATATTCCTTTGTTAATCTTAGATGACCTTGGAATTGAAAGGGATACATCTTATGCAAGAGAACAAGTATATAACATTATAAACTCAAGATACTTAAAGGGTAGGCCGACAATTTTTACTACAAACTTATCATTGGAAATTATTCAAAATCCTAATATTGAACTTGAATATCAGAGGATATATTCAAGAATACTTGAAATGACAATACCAGTTAAAGTTACGGGAGAAGATTTTAGAAGAAAAATCCATCAAGAGAAGTTAAGAAAATACAAAGAGTTACTTTTATATGGAGGTGGAATAGATGATTAATGAAGAAGTATCTAGGTCGAGTCTTAATCTTGAAGTAAGACTTGCCAAAGCAACAAGTAAAGCAATTCTTGATGCCTTAAAGAAAGTACACAAGCAAATAGAAGAACAAGGAGGCTTGAAAAATGTAATAAAAAATAACGGAGAAGAAGTAAAACTAAAGGACATGGTTAAAAAGGGACAGTTAGAAGAAATTAATCTAAAAGATCCTGAGTTAAAAGAACTAAAGAAAATTTTAAATAAACACGGAGTGAAGTTTTCTGTTATGAAAGATAAAGAAACTGGCAACCACTCTGTGTTTTTTCAATCTAAGGATATAAAAGTTATGGAACACGCCTTTAAAAAAGCAGTTAAGGCTTCTGAAAGAAAGGCCGATAGAAAAGATTCGATAACGAAGACAATAAATAAGTTTAAAGATATGGCTAAGGACACAATTAGTAAAGATAAAGTTAAAAATAAACATAAGGAGCAAAGCTTATGATAAGTAATTTAAAAACATTTGAAAATAAGAATTTTGGGAAACTCACTGTTATAGAAAAAGACGGTGAGTTTTTCTTTATAGCAAATGAAGTAGCAGCTATGCTAGGATATGTCAATCCAAGAAAAGCTATTTATGACCATGTAGATGAAGAAGATAAGGGTGTAACGAAATGGAACACCCCTGGAGGAATACAGAATATTTCAATAATTAATGAGTCAGGATTGTATTCACTTATCCTCTCATCAAAACTACCACAAGCAAAAATATTCAAAGCTTGGGTAACTAGAGAAGTCTTACCAAGTATTAGAAAAAATGGAGGATATATAGCTGGTCAAGAAAAGAAAACTAACGAAGAGCTACTTGCAGATGCAATTCTGGTTGCCAATAGAATTATTGCCGAAAGAGAAGAAGAGATTGAAGAATTAAGACCAAAGGCAGACTATTATGACAAATTAGTAGATTATAACCTACTTACAAACTTTAGAAATACTGCCAAAGAGTTAGGAATACCACAAAATCAGTTGATAAGTTTTCTAATGGATAAGGGATTAATTTACAGAGATAAGAAAAAGAAACTTCTACCTTATGCAGATAAGAACAAGGGATATTTTGAAGTAAAAGAATGGGTTGATCCACTTGGTACACTTGTAGGCATACAGACATTTATAACACCAAAGGGAAGGCATTACCTACTAATTTTATTAGATAGTGAAGGTTTCTACGATGAATAAGATATTAAAAGCCATTCTTTCTGATATTAAAAACCTAATTAAAATAGACAATCCAAAGAAATTTATATTATCAAACATTCCTTATTTATCCTTTTTCTACATTGGAAATATCTTTTCTAAGCACATCAATTCTTATGTTGGAGGAGATATTATTGATAGATTAATGGTGGGAATTTCTGATATAGGAACTTTATCTTATATACCAAGCCTTAATCCAAGGAACTTGTTAGTGGGTATTTCAGTTGCCGCTCTTGTTAAGCTAATTGTTTATAGCAAAGGTAAAAATAAAAAGAAATATAGGCAAGGCAAGGAATATGGATCTGCAAGATGGGGAGAAAGTAAGGATATTGCTCCATATATTGATCCAAAGTTTGAAAATAATGTTCTTATAACTAATACCGAAAGACTTACAATGAACTCAAGACCTAAAAACCCTAAATACGCTAGAAATAAAAATGTATTAGTAATAGGAGGTTCTGGATCAGGTAAAACAAGATTTTATGTAAAGCCAAATCTAATGCAAATGCACTCTTCTTATGTAGTAACAGACCCTAAGGGGACACTTGTATTAGAGTGTGGAAAAATGTTATATGAAAATGGATATGACATAAAGATTTTGAACACAATAAACTTTAAAAAGTCTATGAAATACAATCCATTTGCTTATCTTCGATCAGAAAAAGATATTTTAAAACTTGTGCAAACAATCATTGCTAACACAAAGGGAGATGGAGAAAAGGCAGGAGAAGATTTCTGGGTAAAGGCTGAGAAGTTATATTACACTGCCCTCATCGGTTATATTTATTATGAAGCACCTGAAGAAGAAAAGAATTTTAAAACACTCTTAGATATGATTGACGCAAGTGAGGTTAGAGAAGATGACGAAACCTATATGAACCCAATTGATAGGCTCTTTGAAGCTCTTGAAAAGAAAGATCCAAGTCATTTTGCAGTTAAGCAATATAAGAAATATAAACTGGCAGCAGGAAAAACTGCCAAGTCAATTCTAATATCTTGTGGAGCAAGGCTTGCACCTTTTGATATAAGAGAGCTTAGAGAACTAATGAGCGAAGACGAATTAGAACTCGATAAAATTGGAGATAGGAAAACTGCCTTGTTCGTAATAATATCAGATACAGATGATACATTTAATTTTGTAGTTTCAATAATGTATTCTCAATTATTTAATCTACTATGTGATAAGGCAGATGATGTATATGGTGGAAGACTTCCAGTTCATGTTAGGTGTCTACTTGATGAGTTTGCAAATATAGGCTTAATTCCAAAATTTGAGAAACTAATAGCGACAATTCGTTCAAGAGAAATATCAGCAAGCATAATATTACAAGCACAATCTCAATTAAAAGCAATCTATAAAGACCATGCAGATACAATAGTTGGTAACTGCGACTCTACACTTTTTCTAGGAGGAAAAGAAAAAACAACAGTAAAAGAATTATCAGAAACCTTAGGAAAAGAAACCATAGACCTATATAACACATCAGAAACAAGATCAAATCAAAAATCTTTTGGACTAAATTACCAAAAAACTGGCAAGGAACTTATGAGCCAAGATGAAATAACTGTAATGGATGGTGGAAAGTGCATATACCAACTAAGAGGAGTAAGACCTTTCTTGTCAGATAAATTTGATATTACAAAGCATAAGAATTACAAGTTGTTGGAAGATTATGATAAGAAAAACTTGTTTGATGTGGAAGAGTATCTAACAAATAGAGATAAGGTAAAGTTAAAATCAAATTATAAAATAAATAGGCTAAAAATTTGAGTTTATGGAGAAAGCAAAATGTATGAAAATAGAAAATCATCTTTAATTATATTAAATATAAATGGTGAGCAGTTTATTATGGAAATTGATACAGAACTCACAATGGATAAGAAAAATTATATTGAAGCAATATGTGAGACAATGTACGATGAAAGCAATGAATGGTATGAAAATATATATGATATGTCCCCATATGATATAGCTGAGATATTTGAAAAAACAGTAAAGGACGAAGTAGGAATAACTGTTACATTTAAAGCGATAGACCTTGAAGTATCGATTTTAGAAGACTAGAAACAAGGCATTAATAGGCGATAGAAATTAAAAACTCTATCGTCTTTTTTTATACTCAAAATTTGGAGGTAAAAATGGTAAGGATAAGAAGTCCCACTTAAACAATTTAAGATATTAGACATTTAGCGATTGAAATATAAGTTCAGTCGCTTTTTTAATTGAAATTTATAGATTAAGGAGAAGAAATTAATGGACAGAGAAATGATAAATATTAATGCAAATTTAGTTAAGGAAGCTGAATTTTCAGAATTTGAAAAAGATGGAGAAAGTGTTCAAGTAGCAAATTTTGCTCTTGTTAAAAATTATGGAAAGGGCAAAGAATATACAAATTGCTCAGTATATGGAGAAAAGGTAGAAATTGTAAAAAAATTTGAAAAAGGAGATCTAATCCATGTCTTTGGATATTTCAAAGAAAATAAAAAAGGAGATAAGGTCTACAAGAATTTTATAGTTAAATCACTAAACAAAATAGAAAATAAGAAAGAAAATGAGGAGGAATAATATGGAATTTTTTACAGCTGGAGTTGGAGTTTTAAAGACACTTGTAACTGCAATTGGTGCAGGTTTAGGAGCATGGGGAGTTATTAACTTAATGGAAGGTTATGGTAATGATAACCCTGGTGCTAAATCTCAAGGTATTAAGCAATTTATGGCAAAATAAGGACGGAATAACACAACAAATTCTCTAAAACAAAACACTAAATCAATGTAAGATTGAATGAAATCAATATTTATGCTATAATTAAATAAATCTAATGAAGAGAAAAAGAGGGATATTATGGCACTTAACTATAAACCATTATGGATACAGTTAGCGAAAAAAGGATTAAAGAAAACAGATGTAATAGCTATGGCAGGACTAACAACAAATGTTATGGCACAAATGGGCAAGGATAAACCAATTACATTTAAGAATTTAGAAAGAATATGTAAGGCTCTATCTTGCACTCCTAATGATATTATTAGTTTTGAAGATGAATTTGAAAAAGAGATTTAAATTCTTATAGTTCTTTACACTTGATTTACAAGGGATCAAAGAAAATCTTAATAAGGGTTTCTAAAATTTTATTGAAATAATGTATAATTTGTGATAGCTTACTTACAATTTTAGAATTGTAATCTTTATATAGGGTGTTTTTATATCTTGTCAATGATTTTGTAAATATCTTTTAGATTGGAATCCAAAGTTTTGTGAGTAATTTATTTGAGAATTTACAAAACTTCTTAATACATGACCTGTATGTGTATAATGACATTGACAAGAAGACATCTGTGATTATAGATTTTAAATAACTATATAAATTGTAAAAAAGTATAGCACTAATACTAGCAAGAAAATTTATACGAATTTAGTTGACACAACTAAGAAAAATTGCTCCCATTTACGAAATGGTTTATACTTCAAGAGAGGAGGTGAACTAAATTGATGAAAACACTTGGTATGTTAACAATCATCTGCTTAACAGCATCAATTATGATGGTGAATTTTATACTTATTATACCGAAATTTGGCTCGAAGCATTTCGGCGCACCTGATGATATCAAAGTTATGATGAGTAAGTTGCCAGATAAACCGAGTTGGGTCAATATAATCGGCGGACTTATCATGATACTTGGATTGCTAGCTATTGCAGCTGTTCTAGGCTGGGCAATTGTTGATACAGTAAAATTTAGTTTAACTTTTCAGCAAGCCTTTGTTAGATTTTTAATACTATTTGAAGGATATAAGCTTTTTGATATTATCTTTTTTGATTATCTCATGCTTACCAAGTTAAAATTGCCGACTAAAGTTTACCCAGAGACGGTTGGTGCTAAGGGTTATGATAATTTTGGTTTTAATGGGAAAAGTCAGATTGCAAAAATTATAATCTTCTTTTTCGTGAGCCTAATTTTGGCATATTTACTGACCGTTTTGGTTTAACTAGAAATTCATAACTTATAATGTTCAATTCGACTTCTTGGCTATTTGTTTTAAGGGGCTGTAGCTTAAAAAAACCAATTATCAGAAATAGATATAAGCCATGAACAGTTATATGAAGATGGGTTAGAGTGAAATATAATCGAAAGAAACTTCAATCTAATGAATGTGAGCATATCTTAAAAACAAGACAAGAACCATTCCTATACAAATATCTATACATGCAAATTCATATAAGATAAAGGCGTATAAAAAAATTAGTTTAATCACAGCAATCACAATTTAAATTGTGATGTTCGCAAGCTAAACTACGGACTTCACTAGGAAGTTTTCCTTTGTATCTTTTGTAATAAATAGAAAATTTGCTATGGGATGTGTATCCAACAGATTCGGCTATTTCCTTTATAGGAAGTTTGGTATTTAAGAGTAGAGTTTCAGCTACATTCATTCTTTTTCTTTGGGTGTATTCTGTAATGCTTTGACCATATTTTTCTTTGAATAGATTTTTTAATTTAGTCCCGCTCATTGTAGATATTTTTTCAAGAGTTTCCTGGTTTACATTCATGGCGAAATGATCATCTAAAAATCTGGCTACATCTTCAAGTGCTTTATTATCATCAGATTCAATTTTATATTTTTTCCTATTTAAGTAGGTATCTATTACTATACTTACCCATTCATTTGCTTTGGCTTTAAAGAAAAAATCAGCGGCTGGAGCATCCATCTTACAATTTAATATTTCCATTGCCACTTTTTCTAAAGACTTTGTAAGTATTATTTGATTAGTTTGAAGTAAAGCTCTATAAAATGATTCCGGATCAATATTAATGGCTGATAGGTGCTTCTCTAAAAGCTCTTTTTTAAAGCCTATAGAAACAGAAAGATAATAAGAGTTTTCGTGTAATAAAAACAGAAAGTCATCTTTTATATTATCAAAATCAAAAGTACATAAGGAGTTTGCAGTAAGTGTTTGATAAGGATTAAATTTTTCACCGTTTGCACTTACTATGTAGCTAGTGTATATAGAAACATAGTCTGCCATACTATAGGTATTATTTTGAATTACTTCTTTATTGATATAAAAATCATGTATACCAATAATAAATCCTTCGCCTTCATAGAACCAATAAAGCCCTTCTGCATAAGCTAAATCTTGTTTATTCCAGCAAAAAGTATGACCTGAACTTGAATATTTATTATTGCTTTTACATTCATCTACTTTCATATATTCTTTTACAAAATCATAATAAGTCATAACAACCCTATCCCTTTTAGACAATATTCCAATTAGCCTTATCAATTCAAAACTATTGTATAAGTAATTATAACTGATGTATAATAAAAATGCAATGATAGTTATTATCGACTAAGCGAACTTATATCTAAAAGGGATATTAAAGAAAGGCGGATGATTATGAAAATTTATAAAAACTATTTGCTTATGTAGAGGATGAAATATCTTGGGGTTTTCGTTATAGGTTTTTCTGCTATATCTGCGGTACTTACAGTATGTGGATATTATTTAATCTACAGATTTTTAGACAACTTAATTATCCGTGCAGATTTATCTGGTGCAGAATGCATAGCATTAAAATCAGTCTTTGCATTAAGAAGTGGAGCGATATTTTATTTTGTTTCAACAATATTTTCACATGTATTGGGATATACGATTGAAACAAATTTGAGGAAAAGAAGAATTGATGGTTTAGAGAAAGCATGCTATAAGCTCTTTGATTTAAACCATTCTGAAAAATCGGGTTAAATTTATTATTGTGAAAGGATTGAAGAAAAAATGAATAAAAAATTACAAGTTAAAGATTTAATGACAGTTGGAATATTTACTGCTTTATATTTAGTAGTAATATTTGCGTCTATGATGTTGGGATATTTACCAATCATGATTCCTTTCTTAGGAGGGGTAATGGCTATATTTGGCGCAATACCATGTATCTTATATATTTCAAAAGTAGATAAATTTGGAATGGTATCATTAATGGGAGTTTTATCAGGATTAGTATTTTTCCTTATGGGGAGTGGGGTAATTGTACTTTTATTTGGGATTGTTTTTGGTCTATTGGCTGATTTAGTTATGAAATCAGGAGGATATAAAGATTTAAAAAGATCAATATTGGGCTATGCAATTTTTTCCTTATGGAGTGTAGGGTTTAGCTTAAGAATGTATATAGATAGAACAAATTTTTTTGCTTCTCAATTAGAAACTTATGGAAAAGATTATGTAGATACTTTAATGTCTCTAACCCCAACATGGACATTACCAGTTATAATTATTATTACTTTCATTTCAGGACTCATCGGAGCAAAATTAGGTGTGCGCATATTTAAGAAACATTTTATGAGAATTGGAATAAAATAAAATTATGAATATCAATCAAAAAAAATTATTCCAATTAGATCCAAGGACAAAAATTTTATTGGTGCTTACTATTAGTACCATTTTAGTTAGTGGAGGGACTCAGGGCAATATGTTCTATGTGAGAATATTTTTGTCACTGACCCCCATAGTCTTGCTATTTATTGATGGTAAGGTAACACTTTTTGTAAAGTTACTTTTTTTATATGGTTTGCTATTTTTTATAGATGGTAATTTAAGTAATAATATTAAAGGAACATTGAATTTCATATTAGGTGCTATGGTAGGAATATTTACGCATATGTTACCAGGTTTTATAATGGCATATTATTTATTTGTTACAACAAAGGTCAGTGAATTTATTTTAGCCATGGAAAAATTAAAAATTCCTAAAACGCTAATTGTACCATTTTCTGTATTATTGCGTATGTTCCCAACAATGAAAGAAGAATATTCTTATATCCAAGATGCGATGATTATGAGAGCTATTTCATGGGAAAATGGTCCTGCAAAAATGTTTGAGTATAGAATTATTCCATTTATAGTATCAACAATTACAATAGGTGATGAGTTAATAGCAGCTTCATTGACTCGTGGAATTGATAATCCAATAAAAAGAACTAATTATTTTGATATAAAGATTAAGTTTTTAGATGTCGTCTTTATAACTTCCTGTATATTATGTTGGGCTATTTATTTCTTTGATAAGGTGAATCTATGATTAAGTTAGATGATGTAAGTTTCAAATACCAAAATGATAAAGTAGATGCTATTAAAAATATTAATTTAGATTTTGAAAAAGGAAAAGTTTACCTTTTGTGCGGAAAAAGTGGTTGCGGGAAAACTTCAATTATAAGAACTATAAATCGCTTAATTCCTATTTTTTATAAAGGCGATCTTCATGGGGAATGTAAAATATATGGCGAAAATATTGAGAATATTCCTATGTATGAATTATCAAAAAAAGTAGGTACTGTATTTCAAAATCCCAGAAGCCAGTTTTACAATATAGATACAACTAGTGAATTAGTATTTAACTTAGAAAATCAAGGAGTTGATAAAAAAACAATATGTAAAAATTTAGAAAATGTAATTGACAAATTCAAAATAGACCACCTATTAGATAAAGATATATTTAATTTATCAGGAGGAGAAAAACAGTTAATAGCATGTGCTTCACTAGCAGTAAGCAATCCAGATATTATTGTAATGGATGAGCCTTCGTCTAATCTAGATAAATGTGCTATAAAAAAACTAAGTGAAGTTATCAAATATTGGAAAAAACAAAATAAAACAATAATTATAGCTGAGCATAGAATTTATTATTTGATGGATTTGATAGATGAAGTGATTTTTTTAGAAAATGGAGAGGTTAAGAAAACTTATTCATCTATTTCCTTTAAAAATATTAATGAACCTGATTATGAGACATTAGGATTAAGAACAAGAAACATTATAATGTGCAAAGGAAATAAAAATAAAACTAGAGTTGGTAAAAATTTTATTAGCATCGAAAACTTTTTCTTTTCTTACAATAAGGATAAACAAATTCTAAATATAAAAAATTGTTTAATTCCCAAAAATCATACAATTGCAATAATTGGCAATAATGGCACAGGGAAAACCACTTTTTCAAGGTGTCTATGCGGTTTAGAAAGAAAGTTTAATGGAAAAACTGTGATTGATGGGAAAACACATACAAATAAAGAAATGCTTAAAAAGTCATTTTTAGTAATGCAAGACGTTAATCATCAACTATTTACGGAAAGCGTAAATGAGGAGATACGAATTTCAACTGATAAAATTGATGATAGTAAGATAAATGAAATATTGGATAAATTTAATTTAAAGAGTAAATTTGATTCCCATCCTATGACTTTATCAGGAGGAGAAAAACAAAGACTTGCTATAATTACAGCATTAGTCTCTAAAAGGGAAATTTTAATCTTTGATGAGCCTACTTCAGGACTTGATAGGGACAATATGCTTGAGTTTTCAAATTTTGTAAAGGAACTTTCAGACGATATAACTAAAATTATTGTAACTCATGATTATGAGCTGATTTTAGAAACTTGTGATTATGTTATACATCTGGAAGATGGAGAAATTAAAGACTCCTATTTTTTAAACAATAAGGGAAATGAGAAATTAAAAGATTATTTTTGTGATAATCAAATATAAAAGGCTATAAAAGTATAATTTAATATTATTTTTAATATATTAAAATATATTAAAAATAAAGTAGGACTAGTTACATGGTGAAACAATATAGGAGTATTAATAAATAGAATAGGATGGTGGTTCTGTTGAATAATAATTGGATAAAAACAATTTTTGAATTTGCATCGAATTGCAAAGATAAGTTAATTTTGTCAGTAATTATGGCAATTATTGGTGTGTTTTCTAGTATCATACCTTATTGGGCGGTATATAGGCTAATTGTAGCATTTATGGAGCAGAAGGCAAATATAGAATATGTCGTATATTATGGAGCTATTGCAATCATATCCTATGTCGTAAGATATATTTGTCATGGAATATCAACATCATTATCACATATATCTGCTTATACAATTTTAAGAAGTATTCGAGAAAGATTAGGTGAAAAATTACTTAATATTTCTATGGGAAATGCGTCAAAAAAGACAATAGGGGAGTATAAGTCGATTATTGTAGATAGGGTTGAAACAATTGAACTGCCTCTCGCCCATATCATACCAGAATGTATATCTGCTTTATTTTTATCAGTGGCTATTGCAATCTTCATGTTATTCATAAGCTGGGAAATGACACTGGCGATGCTTCTTACGGTTCCTTTGGCTCTAATTGCATATAAAAAACTCATGGGAAACTTTAATGAACTTTATGAGGCTCAGATGAAGTCAAATAAATACATGAATTCTACGATTGTAGAATACATTAGTGGTATTGAAGTAATAAAAACCTTTAATCAGGATAGCCAATCCTACCAGAAATATAAGGACGCTGTAAATGGATATAAGGAACATACTTTAAATTGGTTTAAATCAACATGGAATATTATGAATTTTGCAAGCTCTGTGTTACCATCAACATTTTTAGGGACCTTACCAGTAGGAATGATTTTATATTTAAAAGGATCTTTAACTCCAGCTGACTTTTGCATATGCTTAATGCTTTCCCTAGGGATAGTTAGTCCTCTTACACAGTTTACAAACTATGTAAATCTGTTAAAAAGTATAGAATATGCAATAAAGGATATAAATGAAATTTTACAAATACCCAACCTTATTTCCACTGATAGAGAAGTTGATGTAGATACAATGAACATAAAATTTAAAGATGTATCTTTTTCTTATGATGATGAAAATACAGTCTTAGATAACATAAACTTAGATATAGCTGAAAATTCTTTTACAGCCATTGTTGGACCATCTGGATCAGGAAAATCCACTATTGTTAAACTTATTTTAAGATATTGGGATATAGATAAAGGCGAAATAACAATAGGTGGGAAAAATATCAAAAATATACCATTGAAACAGCTTAATGATTTGCTTGGCTATGTATCTCAGGATAACTTCTTATTTAACGAAAGCATCATGGAAAACATACGAATGGGAAATTCTAATGCAAGTGATGAAGAAGTAATAGAGGTGTCAAAAATCTGCGCTTGTCATGATTTTATTATGGAACTTGAAGATGGATACAACTCAAATGTAGGAAGCCTTGGAAGTAAACTATCGGGAGGACAAAGGCAAAGACTTTCTATAGCTCGAATGATGTTAAAGGATTCACCTATAATCCTACTTGATGAAGCTACAGCCTTTATAGATCCAGACAATGAAGAAAAAATACAAGAAGCAATTAAACTTTTAACAAAAAACAAAACATTGATAGTAGTAGCTCATCGATTGTCTACTGTAAAAGATGCAAATAAAATAGTTTTGTTAAACAACAAGAAAATATTAGACGTAGGAAGTCATGACGAACTTCTTAAACGATCTAGCCTATATAAAGATATGTGGTTATCCCATATAGGAGCAAAAACAAAGTCTACTGTTTTTAATACAGGAGGAGAGAGCTATGTTTAAAACTACAGGTAGAATTTTAAAATGGGCCAAAAAATATAAAAAAAGAATGAGAAAAGGTTTTGTCTATTCATTTTTAAACTCTGTTTTTATTTCTATGCCTATTATGTTATCGGTATACGTATTCAACCTCATTCTTAAGAACTATTTTGATGAAGGTAATTATGGAAAGAAAGAAATACTTATAGTCACAATATTAATGATTGTATTTGTTCTGGGAAGATATGCCACCTCCTACCTTAAGGCTGTAAATCAAGAAAGTATAGGCTATGAAGTAACCGCTGACCAAAGAATTCAAATCGGTGATATACTAAAAAGAGTAGCACTTGGATTTTTTCAAGAAAACAACCCAGGAGAACTTACTAGTGCTGTAACTACGGATTTATCTTTTTTTGAAAATTATGCCATGAAAATGATAGATATTGTGATTAATGGCTATATAATGGCAGCTGTCATGATACTTAGTATCTCCTTTTTGTCTTGGAAATTAGGGATAATAGCTGTTTCGGGGGTATTGACTTCATATATATTCCTAGCACTGCTTGGCAGGTTTTCTGAAAAAAACTCTATTCCTTACCATAAGGCTCAAAATAATTTGGTGGAAGCCACAATGGAGCTTGTAATGGGACTTCCAACAATTAGGGCTTTTAATAAAGATGATGCTAGTCTTAAGAATTTTAATGAGGCTATTTTAAGTAGCAAACAGACTAATATTAAAATTGAAAGTCAGTACACACCCTTCAACTGCTTACATCTATTTTCGTTGAAACTAGCATCAATTTTAATTGTTATATTTGCTGGAATTATGACTATAAAGGCTCAAATAGAAATGCCTATTATGATTGCTGTGTTTATATTTTCCTTTATTATGTTTGCTTCTGTAGAAAATGTAAACTCGGCAACCCATGTGTTAGAGATTTTGGATAAAACATTGGATGATTTGGACAAAATGAAGAGAACAAATTTTTTAGATGAAAATGGAAAAGATTTGCTCTTAAAAAATCATAATATTATCTTTGATAGAGTAAGTTTTTCATACGATAAGACACCTATTATAAAAGATGTTTCCTTTGAAATTCCAGAAAAAACAATAACAGCTATAGTCGGGCCATCAGGTTCAGGTAAAACGACAATATGTAATCTTATTTCACGTTTCTATGATGTAAGTGAAGGTAGTATAAAGATTGGAGATGTAGATATAAGGGACTTAACCTTATCCAGTCTACTTTCTAATATAAGCACAGTATTTCAAAAAGTATATCTATTTAATGACACAATCGAAAATAATATAAAATTTGGAAAGCCTACTGCTAGCAAAGAAGAAGTAATTAATGCAGCTAAAAAAGCTCAGTGCCATGACTTTATTATGAAATTACCGAACGGCTATAAGACAATTGTTGGTGAAGGTGGTGAAGCATTATCAGGAGGAGAAAAACAGAGAATATCTATAGCTAGGGCTATGCTAAAAGATGCTCCTATAATCATATTAGATGAAGCGACATCTAGCATAGATCCAGAAAATGAATATTTAATACAAAGAGCCATATCTAATTTAAGTAAAGGAAAAACTGTAATTATCATTGCCCATAGAATTGTAACAATAGAGGAAGCAGACCAAATACTTGTATTAGATAATGGGAAAATTGTTCAAAGAGGAAAACACAGAGATTTAATAGAAGAAGAGGGACTATATAGAAGTTTTATGAGAATCAGGGGTAAAGTAGAGAATTGGAAAATATAATACGGAGATAGAATAAATGTTAAAATTGAGTCATATATCATGTAGAGTTGATAATTTACAAGAGGCTTCAAAAAAATCACAGAAATGGGCTTTAAAATTGAGTGGGGTTCTAATAATATAAATAAAATGGCAGAAGAATTTATCTACTAATAGCCTACATCTTTTATCTTTGTGAGAAAAATATGATAAAAAAAATCAACAAAAAGTTATAACAATTAAGACTGGGATTACATGGAAAGATATATAGAAAACGTAAAACTAAAATGTAATATAGAAATGTATAACATTTAGAAAAAAGACGATTAGAAAAGTAAAAACTAGTCGTCTTTTTTAATACAAGAAAGGAGATTTATATGAAAAAATTAGATCAAATAAGACAAGAGTCAAAAGAAATAAAAGATAAAATAAACGATACAGAAGAAAGATTAAGGCAATTAAAAAATCAAGAAAAGAAGATATTAAAACAAGACATAGTAAAAAGAAGAAAAGAAAGAACTCATAGGCTCATAACAAGAGGAGCAATCTTAGAAAGCCTTATAGAAAATGCAGAAGAACTAACAGACGAAGAAATAAAAATCCTACTAGAAGAAGCAATCAAAACAAAAGAATTTAAAGAAACACTAAAAATAATGAGAGAAAATTAAGAAAAATAAAATAACCAAATCTCCCTTAGATTTCTAAGGGCGCAATTATACACCCTAAAGGGTGCTTGCGTCCTGCGGAGCCCAACCCTTGCAGGGAGCAACAACCATTCGCTTTTTAAAAGTCAAGGGTAAATAAACTCGCTAAGGCTCGCCCTTGACTTTTAAAATTTGAAATGAACAAAACAATTAAGCCGACATACTGAAACAACAAAAATTAATTCAGTAGTCGGCTTTTTCTATCTTATCATTTCAAAACGCTCATTCACAAAAAGGATATAGAAAATCTACTAAGCCTCAACCTAAAACAACAAAAAAGAAAGGAAGTGATAAAAATGGCAGACAGTTTTCATTTTTCAGTAAACATAATATCAAGAGGAAAAGGCAAAAGTGCAGTAGCAAGTGCAGCATATATAAGTGGAGAAAAAATAAAAAATGAATGGGACGGAGTAACCCATGATTATACAAGAAAAGAAAAAGTATTAGTAAAAAATATAATATTGCCTGATCATATACCAAAAGAATTTAAGGATAGGTCTACCTTATGGAATAAAGTAGAAATGGCAGAAAAAAATTCTAATGCACAACTAGCAAGACAATTCATAATAGGACTACCAAAAGAATTAACTTTAAGTGAAAATAAAAACCTAGTCGAAAGATTTATAAAAGAAAATCTAACATCACAAGGAATGATAGTAGATTATGCAATCCATGATGAGAGTCAAGATAAAAATGGAAATATTCATTGTCATATAATGACCATAATGCGACCCATAAACGAAAAAGGAGAGTTCTTAGCAAAGTCAAAAAAAGAATATATCCTAGATGAAAAAGGAGAAAAGATTTTAAACAAAAATGGAAGACCTAAAACAAGAAAAGTAGAACTAACAACATGGAACGATAAAGGCAATGTAGAAAAATGGAGAGGAAATTTTTCAGACCTTTGCAATAAATATCTAGCAAAAAACAAGATAGAAAAAAGAGTAGATCATAGGAGTTTTAAAAGACAAAATTCTGATTATCTACCGACAATCCATTTAGGATCAGCAGCAAGTGCAATGGAAAGAAAGGGAATAGAAACTGACAAGGGAAACTATAATAGAGAAATAAGAAAATATAACGAACTTGTAAAAACAATAAAAGAAGAGATAAAAACATTAAAGGGTTGGATAGGAAATCTATTAGATAACTTATCTACTGCTTATGAAAAATTTAAGGATATAGAAAGAGATAAGGTAATAGACAATCCTAAACTTTTCAATCTAACAAATTATCTATTAACTTATTCAGAAATTCAAAAAGAAAAAAGTAAATATCTAAAAGGATATGCAAAAACTAATAAAGAAAAATATGATTTCAAAAAGCTAACAAGTGCATATAGTTATTTAAGAAAAAATAACATAGAAACCATAGGTCAGTTACAAACAAAAATAGAATTTTTAAAATCTAATAGCTACAAACTAAATAAAAAAGCAAAGACAATCCATAAAGAAATGGAAGATGTAGAAAAGAAAACTCTATACTATGAAATCTACAAAGCAAAAAAAGAAGTTTATGAAGAATATCAAAAGAAAAACATATTCACAAAAGATACATTCTATAATAAACATAAGAAAGATATAGACCAATATAAAGTAGTAAGTGGGAAATTAAAAAAACTCCTATCAGATAAGGAAAAACTAAGTCCTAAAAAATGGAATGAAGAAAAAAATCTTTTAATGGCAAATCTTGAAGAAATAAATAAAGAAAAAGACAAGATAAAAGATGAATACCAGGAAATTAATCATATAAAATATTCAGTAGATTTTGTAAACAAAGAATTAGGTATAGATTTATCCATAGAAATAGATAAGCTTATAAAACAAGGTGAAAAACCAAGTGTAATAGCACAGATTAAAAAATTCCAAGACCAAGTTACTAAAGATAATGAATACAGAGAAATGATGAAAAACAAGAAAATGGATCAAGAAAGATAAGACCTGGTAAAAATATCTTATCCAAGCTATAATATGACCAAGAAAATAAAGAACGTTCTAGGAGTATTAGAGATGAATAAAAGGCAAGAGCTAATAGATGAACTCATAAAAGCAGATCAAGATGGAACATACAAAACCTATAAAAGCACAGAAGAAATAAAAGCGATGAACAATGAAGAAGTGCAGATTTTATATTCCAACATGAAAAACTATCTATCAGACAAAAGAACACACATAAACTACTAAAGGTGGAAAGGCATTGTAAGCTATTTTAAAGTATAAAAGGTACAAATACCTAAGTAAGCTATAAAAACTTCAAAATAAAGCATTCCACCACCAAGAACAACCAAATAAAAACAAGCAAAGGGAAGTATAGAAAAATTAAAGCCTATACTTCCCTTTTTTTAATTCAAACAAAGGAGAGAAAACATGATAAACGAAGAAATAAGCAAAGAAGCAGGTCAAGCAGCACAAACCATAATAACATACACCATAAAGGCAGCAAAAGAAACAATCAACTTAGACAAAGAAATAAGAAAAAAGATGAATGATACTTTAGAAAAAGCAAACGGAAACCTAAAAAGTCTTATGGGCGATGAAATGAAAATAAAAGACCTATATAAAAAAGGACAACTAGAAAATATAAGCATAGATCAAAGCGACCTCAAAGACTTAAAAAAAGAACTAAAAAAACTTGGAGTAAAGTTTTCAGTAATGAAAAACAAAGAAAGCAAAAACTATGAAATATTCTTCCAAGCCAAAGACATAAAAGTAATGGAATATGCCTTTAAGCAAGTCATAGCCAAAGAAAATAAAAAAGAAAAAGAAAGTATCCTAAAACAAATAAAGAAATACAAAGACCTATCCAAGAACAAGGATAAGACAAAAGAAAAAGTCAAAAGAAAAGTAAAAGAAAAAGTAAAACCAAGCAAAAAAGATATGACCAGAGAAATCTAAGGGAGTAACGAAAAGTTACACCCTTAAATAACCATAATAAACAAGACTTCCGAAAAGCAGAAGTCCAGAATTCCGAAAATCGGAAATCAAGAATTTCGATTATCGAAAATCAAGAAAGGAGCAGATATGGCAACAAACAAAAGATATTATTGGATAAAATTAAAAGAAGAATTTTTCACAGACAAAATAAACAGAGGACATTGTCCTTAATGAGTCCAACCCATGTCCGACAAGAGATAGAGAAAGATATAGAGATAGATAAAGAGATAGATAAAGAGAGAGAGGGAGAGATAGAAAAGATTTAACATTTTTGGTATAATTATAGCAATTATACTTTGAAGATATGATGGAGAATTAGCTTACAAGCTTTAAGCTGAATGAAATAAAGAGAAAATGGCTACAAGTTGTAGTCCAAAAAATATACTGGAGGTGCATTTTGTGGCAGATCAAAATAAAGAAATAGTAGTAATCAATGAAGATACGATTAAGAATAGGATTTACTATATAAGAAATCAAAAGGTTATGCTTGATTTTGAACTTGCTGAAATCTATGGATATACAACGACAAGATTTAACGAGCAAGTAAAAAACAATTCGGAGAAATTTGATGATGATTTTATGTTTCAGTTGACGAAATCAGAGTTTGAAAACTTGATATCGAAAAAATCGACATCAAGTTGGGGCGGTCGTAGAAAACTACCTTATGCTTTTACAGAGCAGGGTATTTATATGCTTATGACTGTATTAAGAGGAGAACTTGCCGTTAGACAGAGCAAGGCTTTAATACGAATGTTTAAGCAAATGAAAGACTTTATTATTGAAAATCAAGATTTTATCAGTTCAAAAGAATTAGTACAAATTGCCATTCAAACCAACCAAAACACAAAAGATATTGCAGGAATAAAATCTCAAATGGCTACAAAAAAAGATTTGAAAAAGGTAATGGATAATTTTATAGACCCGGAAACATATAAACATTTCCTCTTGATGAATGGAGATAAGATAGAAGCTGATGTTGCCTATACAAAAATATATAAATCAGCAAAGAAAAGCATTTATGTAATAGATAACTATATAGGACTTAAAACATTAGAACTTTTAAGAGCTGCAAGAGATAAGACTCAAATCATAGTCTTTAGTGATAATGTCAAGAATAAGGATATGCTTACAAAAAATATCTTAGATGATTTTAGAAAAGACTATCCTAATATAGACCTGAAACTGAAGATAGCAGGTAAAAAATATCACGATAGATATATAGCAATAGACTGTGGAACAGAAAATGAAGCCTTTTATCTTTGCGGAGCTTCGTCAAAGGATGCGGGAAATAAAATATCAAGTATTACCAAGATAGAAGAATCTTCTAAAGATATGTACCATGATATGTTTAGTAAGATGTTAAATAATAAAGACTTAAAAATTTAATATACAAAAATAAAAATCAAAATAATGTACGCAAGGCGGTAGAAGTAAAAACTATCGTCTTTTTTATTTGAAGAAAGGTAGGAGAGCATGGCAGATAAAAGAATGTTTTCACTAAAGATAGTGGATAGCGACTTATTTTTGGATATGCCACTAAGTAGTCAATGCCTGTATTTTCATTTATCAATGAGGGCAGATGATGATGGTTTTGTAAATAATCCTAAGAAAATCATCAAAATTATCGGAGCTAATGAAGATGACCTGAAAATACTTATTGCCAAAGGCTTTGTGATAGTCTTTGATCAGGGAATTATCGTCATTACTCATTGGAAGATAAATAACTATATTAGAAAAGACAGATACAAGCCAACAATGTATATAGAGCAGAAACAGCAGCTTTATCAAACGGAAAATGGGGCATATATTTCAGAAGAAAAAGTTGGTTGTCATCTGGTTAACCAAAGGTTGTCAAGTGGTCAACCCAGTATAGGTAAGGGTAGATTAGATAAGGTTAGTATAGATAAGGGGAGAGAAGAACAGTCCACCCCCATTTTTTATGGAGAATTCAAAAATGTAAGTCTAAGCGAAGAAGAATATAAAAATCTTAAAGAAAAATTAAACTCACACACAGAAATAATGATAAATAAACTATCCAGATACATGGAAAGCAGTGGCAAAACCTATAAAAACCACTATGTAACAATCTTAAAATGGTATGAAGAAGATAAAGACAAACTAAGACATCAAGGTGGAAATAAAAAAATGAACTATGATGTAGGAGAATCTTTATAGATAAAAAGAGGTGGAAAGGCATTATTAAAGACTTTAAGTATGAAAAGGTATAAAAGTATGCCAGAGATAATAAAAATGTAAATATGACACTTAAAAGGCGATTAGAAAATTAAAAATCTAATCGTCTTTTTTTTATTGTATGAAAGGATAAGCTATGACAAAAAGACAAACAAAATATATTGTAAAAAGAAATTATGATAATAGAAGAACAGACACAGACGCTTTTCTAAGATTAATAAAAAAATCAAGCAAATTAAATAAGACCAATGAAATTGAGTATAACAAATATAATATTGATAGTAATAAAAAAGAGTGCTATAATAAAAATAGTTTTAGAGAAAGTTGTGTTATTTCCGAAAACTCAAACAAGGAGGAATAGGAAATGATACAAACAAATTCAAATCACTTTTCATTCAAAGCTGCAATTTATTGCAGACTATCTAAAGATGATGAGCAGAAAGGAGAGAGTGCCAGCATACAAAACCAAAAGGAACTTTTAGAAAACTATGTAAAATCAAGGGGTTGGAGTATTTACGATGTATATATAGATGATGGATATACTGGATTAAATACAAATAGACCATCATTTCAAAGACTAATTAGAGATATTGAAAATAAAAAAGTGGATATAGTCATCACTAAGGACTTATCAAGGCTTGGAAGAAACTATTTGCAAACTGGGTACTATACAGAAAATTTCTTCCCAAAGAACAATGTCAGATATATAGCTTTAAATGATGGAGTAGATACATTTCAAGAAAACAACGAAATAGTTCCTTTTAAAAATGTTTTAAACGAGTTTTATTCAAGAGATGTTTCTAAAAAGATGAAATCTGCCTATATGACAAGAGCAAGGCAAGGAAAATTTATTGGTTGTCTTGCTCCAATAGGATATAGGAAAGACAATGAAGATCCACATAAATTAGTAATCGATGATGAAACTTCATGGATTATTGAAAAAATTTTTGATCTTGCTTTTAGTGGCTATGGAGTCCAGGCAATTAGGAGAAGACTTTTTGAAGAAAAAATACCTACACCTACCTGGTGGAATAGAAAAAAAGGACTTAGAAATAAAAAAACTAAGTTAGAAATGACCGTAGATGGTGGAGAGTATTGGTGGGACTGCACAACCCTAAAAGAAATTATTGAAAACCCAGTTTATATTGGTCATATTGCTAGTCAAAAAGTTAATTATAAATTCAAAGTAGGTTGGTTATCCGATAAACCCAAAGAGGAATGGATAATCGTAGAAAATACACACGAACCAATAATTTCTGAAGATATTTATAATATAGCAAATGAAAAATTGAAGAGCAGGAGAAGACCATTTAAAAATGGAGAAGAAAGCATATTCGCAGGCATTGTAAAATGTCCTGATTGTGGAAAATCCTTAAATCTTGGAAGAAACAAATCGAAAAAAAGAGAAAAGTTACTCACTTGCAACACTTATAGAAGATACGGAAAGTCATTATGTAGTCAACATAGAATTTATTACGATACTCTTTATGAGATAGTGCTTAAAGATATTAGAAAAAATGCAGAAATAGCATTAAAAGACGAAAAAGAAATCATAAAAGCACTTGAAAAATCACGAGAAGTTGATAATGAAGAAGAACAAAAATTTATTATGGATAAGATTTACGAAGATCAGATAAGAGTAGAAGACTTAACTAAAAAGATTGAAAGATTATATGATGACTGGCTAGATAATAAGATAAGTGAAAGCAACTTCCAAAAAATTCTTGAAAAATCACAGAACGAACAAGACTATCTAAACCAAAGAATAGAAGATAATCAAAAATTGATTGTTAAAGAAGATCTTGAAGATATTAATGTCAAAAAATGGATTGAACTCATAAAAAAACATAGGGATATAAAGAAGCTGGACAAAGAAACCTTAAACGAACTCATCTCAAAAATCTATGTTCACGAAAAAGAAGTAGTGAATGGAGAAATCACCCAAACAATTGATATTTACTACAATTTCATAGGAAATACAGACACACTACAAGTATTTTACAATCTCTAATTAGGCATAAAGCAGCTTATGGCTGGTGGAGGAATTGTACTAATCGGTATTAAATTAATTCCACTACTTGCAAATGTTTTAAATTAGGAGAAAATCTATGTTTGGTATCTTTGACAAGCTAACTGAATTTTTTAAGGATATGCTACTCGGAGGTATCAAAGCAAATCTTGA